>Ga0213876_10000021_pt1:25000-260105 | contig 260105 bp, 227 predicted proteins | sample BarmaccomBMRX_R9_FD_160113 | JGI IMG/M metagenome (GOLD analysis project Ga0213876, IMG submission 160113) | Root-associated microbial communities from Barbacenia macrantha in rupestrian grasslands, the National Park of Serra do Cipo, Brazil - RX_R9 | ecosystem: Host-associated >... | reverse complement strand
CGCTCGACGCCGACGGCAATGCGGCGAACGGCGACACCGCCTTCACCTTCATCGGCTCGGCCGCCTTCACCGCCGCCGGCCAGGTCCGCGCGGTGGAGGACAATTCCAATCCCGGCCACTGGACGGTCGAAGCCGACCTGAACGGCGACGGCAACGCCGACCTCTCGATCGCCGTCACCGTCGTCGACGGCCACAGCTTCGCCCATACGGACTTCTACCTCTGACGGGGGGGGAATGGGGACAGTTACCGGCCGCCCAGGCCGTCGCGAGCCTGCACAGGCCGGTGGGGCCGGTAACTGTCCCCCGGCGCGGAGGTGAATGGGGACAGTTACCGGCCGCCCAGGCTGTCGCGGACCCGCACAGGCCGGTGGGGCCGGTAACTGTCCCCCGCGCCCCGCGGCAACTGTCCCCCCACCCGCTCGTTCGTCGCGCGATCTCCCCTTCTCTCGTCGATCTCAGGTGAGGGCGCGGACGCCCATTCTCGCGCCCGCCTACTGCGGACTCGTCGGGTCGCCGTCGACACGCCGTATGGTGACGCAGTACCCGTAGTAGGCGGTCAGGATCAGAACGCTATTGGGGCTGGCGACCTGTCTCGCGAAGGTCAGGCGATAGACTTGTTTTCCTCCCGGAGACTGAGCGAAGGCGGCGCTGCGCGCGTTAATCATGATGTTGTCCTGCTCGGCGATCGTGAACAGGTGGGTGTTTCCATTCATCGTTACCGGGCCGATGTAGACTTGCTGCGGCGCTCGCTGCCGTGCGCAGGCCGGTTGGGGAACGCAACCAGGCGATTCGTGCAGACTGGTGAGATCCTGGCCCAGATTCGACCATGAAACCCCGTTATAGCGCGGACAATTTGTCCCGGGCGGCGGCGGCCATGTTCCGGGCCAAACCCCATTCGCGACAGCAGGGCTGGAAGGTCCGACCCTACTGGAAAGCGCGCAGCCATGCAGAGTCGCGACTGCTGCGGCCGTCAGAAGCGTTCTGGTCCACCCTGCCACGACATTCCTCCCGCTCGCTAGAACTCGAAACCGTGGTCTTGCTCCGGCGGCGAAGGCACGACCGGGTCTGACGCGTGATCGCCCCGCTCTTGCGCAGCGCGGGGCACCTCCATCCATGGGCTTCTTTCAAGGTGCCCCATGGGTGTGGCAAAGTCATCCATCGCTGAATTGATCGACGGATGGAATGGACGCAGCACGAGTGTCCGTCACTTGGCGGCCGAACCAGGCTTGCTCCACCACCTTATGGCGAACGTCACCAATCACGTCGCCGGCGAGATCAGTGAAAGCGCTCAAGCGACTCACCTTGACTTAGCCTATCGCAGGAACGGGGGGATGGCGGACTCGGATTATCTCCGTTTCGGTGGATCTCGGTGCTCCGGTGCCGAGACTTTACCGGCGCGATGCTTTCACCCTGCGCGACGCGGTGCAGGGGGTGCTGATCACCGGCGGCCCGGCTCCGGTAGACGAGTGGCTCCGGCCAGGCGCTTGCCTCGGCCCCCAACGGCTATGGGAGCAGGTGCAGCTGCAGCTGGATGTCCGTGGCACGACGCAGCCGCAGTATCAGCGAAGGCCGAAGCATCTACTCTCCGGGCTGGGACCGTGCGGTCTCTGCGGTTCCGGATGGATCAAGATCCGAAACGAATTCTGGGGATGCGCCGGAGCCAAGAACGGTCACGGATGCTCCAACACCAGAATCATCAGCGACGAACGTTACGAGGCGCGAGAGGACGCGATCCCCCGAATTCGTGCTCTCATAGAGTCGATCGTCCTTACGCCAGCGGCCACTGGCCGAAGCGTCGACATCGAAATCGGCGGAAGGCTTGCCACGATGATCGACCGGCCGGCCCGCTGGGACCAAGGTGGGTTAACGCTGGAGCGGGTGAAGGGAATCGAACCCTCGTCGTAAGCTTGGGAAGCTTCTGCTCTGCCATTGAGCTACACCCGCTGAACCGCGGGAAACCGCCATTCCAGGCGCTTCCCCGGCCCGCGTTTCGACCGGTCTCGAACGAGAGCGGATTTACGGGCTCAGGCGGCGGCGGTCAATCGGCAGGTTGCCGGTCGTGGACCCCGCCGGGCCTCCGGGGGTTGAACCACGCAACCTCGAGCGGCGACAATAGTTTCGCGTTGCAACTCATAAGCATCCTTATTATATATGTGCCATGGACACCAACTTCGCCTTCGACGTGAATGAGACGGCCCGCGCCCTGCGCCGCGCCTTCGAGCATCGCGCCGCGGATCATGGCGTGACCCGTGCACAATGGCGGGTCTTGTCGCACCTCAAGAGGCAGGACGGCCTGCGGCAGGTCGAACTCGCCGACCGGCTCGACGTCGAGCCGATCACCTTGTGCCGGATGATCGACCGGCTCGAGGAAGCGGGGCTGGTCGAGCGGCGGCCCGACGAGGCGGACCGCCGCGCCTGGCGCATCCGTCTCACCCCAAAATCGGGCCCGATCATCGAGGATCTGCGGCAGATCGCCGAGGAATTCCTCGAAGACGCGCTCGCCGGCGTCACCGAGGTGGAGCAGGCGGCCGTGCGGGACGTTCTGGCGCGGGTGCGGGCGAACGTCGCCCCCGGCGCCGCAATCGCACGGAGAGCATCATGAAGGAAGGCGCCATCAAGGCCGCCGACAACGAAGCCGTCACACCCGAGACGGAAGCGCCGGCGAAGAAGAAGCGGCTGAGGCTGATCCTCATGCTGTCGGTCCCGCTCATCATCCTCGCGGTGGGCGCCTATTTCTACCTGACCTCGGGCCGCTACGTCGCGACCGACAACGCCTACGTCCAGCAGGACAAGGTCTCGGTGTCGGCCGAGGTGACCGGGCCGATCGTCGAGGTGGCGGTGAAGGAGAACCAGCGGGTCAGGAAGGGCGACCTCCTGTTCCGCATCGACCCCCGCCCCTATCGGATCGCGCTCGAGCAGGCGGAGGCGCAGATCGCCGCGGCGAACGTTTCCGTCCACAAGGCGCAGGCGGAGACGCTGGGCACGCGCGAGGACATCAGCGCCGCCCAGGCCAACCTCGCCTTCGCGCAGACCGCCTTCGGCCGCCAGGCGGAGCTGCTGCGCCGCGGCTTCACCACCCGCGCCCGTTACGACGAGGCGCTGAACGCGGTCCAGCAGGCCAAGGAGCGCGTCGCGGGCGCCCGCGCCAATGCCGAGGTCAAGCAGGCGGCACTCGCCGCCGGCCCCGCCGACTCCCAGCCGGCCGTCGCGGCGGCGGTCGCGGCGCGCCACAAGGCGCTCCTCGACCTCCAGCGCACCGAGGTGCGGGCGCCGATCGACGGCTATGTCAGCCAGACGGAGCGGCTGCAGCTCGGCAACATGGCGGTGCAGGGCCTCGGCATGGTCACGGTGGTGCGCAGCGGCGACACCTGGATCGAGGCCAATTACAAGGAGACGGACCTGCGCAACATGGCCCCGGGCCAGCCGGCCGAGGTCAAGCTCGACGCCTATCCCTCGCACAAGCTCAAGGGCCACGTCGCCTCGATCGGCCGCGGCACGGGCTCCGAATTCTCGGTTCTCCCGGCCCAGAACGCCACCGGCAACTGGGTCAAGGTGACCCAGCGCGTGCCGGTCCGGATCGCCATCGACGAGACGCCGGGGCGGCCGCTCCTCGCCGGCCTCTCCGCCGAGGTGACGGTGGACACCAAGGAGCAGCCGTTGCCAGGCGCGCGGCCGGCGGCGGCGCAGCGGACCGCCAGCCGCTGAGCCATGGCGACGGCCGCGCTCAACCCCCACCAGCCGACGCTGAAGCTCGACCGGGTCGAGCACGGCATCCTCACCGTCGCCATCATGATGGCGGTGCTTCTGCAGGTTCTGGACACGACGATCGCCAACGTCGCGCTGCCGCACATGATGGCGTCGATGTCCGCGACCCAGGAGACGATCAACTGGGTCCTCACCTCCTATATCGTCGCATCGGCCATCGCCATCCCGATCACCGGATGGCTCGCCGACCGGGTCGGGCGGCGGCGGCTGTTCATCTGGTCCGTGATCGCCTTCACCGCGGCGTCGGTGATGTGCGCGATGGCTCAGAACCTCCCCGAGATGGTGGTCTTCCGCGCCCTCCAGGGGGTGTCGGGCGCGTTCCTCGTGCCGATCGCCCAGGCGGTGATGTTCGACATCAACCCGCCCTCCAAGCACGCCCGCGCCATGGGGATGTTCGGCATGGGGGTGATGATCGGGCCGATCCTCGGCCCGGTGCTCGGCGGCTGGCTGACCGAGAATTTCAGCTGGCGCTGGGTGTTCCTCGTCAACCTCCCGGTCGGCATCGTCTGCACCCTGCTGCTGCTGCGCTTCATGCCGTCGAGCGCCGTCACCAGGCGGCGGTTCGACCTGTTCGGCTTCGCCCTCCTCGCCTTGGCGCTGGGCAGCTTCCAGATAATGCTCGACCGCGGGGAGCAGCTCGACTGGTTCCAAAGTTGGGAAGTGTGGCTCGAAGCGGCGCTTGCCGCGTCCTGCGCCTGGATGTTCTTCGTCCACCTGGCGATGGGCCGGCAGCCGCTGTTCGACCCCAAGATGTTCGCCGACCGCAACTTCAGCTTCGCCTTGGTCTTCATGGTGGTGACGGGGGTGCTCCTCCTCGCCGGCCTCGCACTGCTGCCGCCTCTGCTCCAGCGCCTCTACGGCTATTCGGTGCTGGATTCGGGCTTCCTCACCGCCCCGCGCGGCATCGGCACGCTCATCTCGATGATGCTGGCGGGGCGGCTGACCGGAAAGGTCGACGCCCGCATCCTGATCTTCGCCGGAATCAGCTTCCTCGGCCTGTCGCTGTGGCAGATGTCCGGCTTCACCCTGGTCATGGGCTCGCGACCGATCATCATCTCCGGCGTGGTCCAGGGCCTGGGCCTCGGCTTCATCTTCGTGCCGCTGCAGTCGCTGGCCTTCGCCTCGCTGCCGCCCAGCTACCGCACGACCGGCGCGTCGCTGCTCAACCTGTCGCGCAACATCGGCGGCTCCGTCGGGATCTCGGTGGTCACCGCCCTGCTCGCCCGGAACGTCCAGGTGAGCCACTCCGACCTCGCCGCGGCGGTGACCCCCTATACCGTGCCGGTGGCATCGCCCTCGTTGGTCAACCAGCTCGGCGGGATGGGCGACACGGCGTTGGCGATGCTCAATGCGGAGATCAATCGGCAGGCTCTGATGATCGCCTATCTGGACGACTTCCACCTGATGATGCTGGTCACGCTGGGCTCGCTTCCGCTCGTCTTCCTGCTGCGCAAGGCGCGTCAGCAAGGCGCCGGGCCGCCGGTGATGGCGGACTGACCGGCCGCGCGAGCAAGCTGGTGCCGCCCCCTTTCTTCAGCCGCGGCGCTTCGGCTTGTCCGCGCGGGGCTGCGGCAGGGGCGGAAGCTCGGCTCGGGTCAGGCGGCCGTCGCCGTCGCGGTCGAGCAGGAGGAAGCGCTCGCCTGCGGCGCGTGCGAACTCCTCTCGCGACACGCCGCGGTTGAGGTCCTGGTCGGCGGCGATGACGGGCTCGGGTATGTTGAGGAAGGAATAGCGGCCCGCCCCCTCCAGCCCTTCGTCATAGCCCCCGCCCGGCGGAGGCTCGCGGCGGCGATGACGGCGGCGGCCGTCGTCCCACCCGCGCATCTGAAGCCCAAGCTGCACCTCCCGGGCCACCTCGTTCTCGTAACGGGAGAGCTCGGCCGGCCCGATCTCGCCATCGCCGTCGGTGTCGAGGGCCGCGAAGAAGCGCGCGGCGTCGGCCTTGACCTCGCCGAGGGTGAGCGCGCCGTCGCCGTCGGCATCGGCCGCCCGGAACCAGGCGCCCACCAGGTCGGCGCCGGCGGCCGAGGCGCGGAACGGCTCGCCCATGGGGCTGAGGAAGACGGCGGGCGGCCGGGCGTCCGGAGCGGGCTGCGCCGTCGCGGCGGCGGGGAAGGCGAGGATCGGGAGCAGCCAATTGCGCATGCCGACCCTTCACAAGCCCGGCGGCAAAGCGCAAGCGGCGCGCATGTCGATCGGAGTGACTTATCCGATCCGAAGGTGCATGGTTCGAGACGAAAGGAGCCGTGCCGATGAGCGAACCGGCCGACCCTGACGCGCCCCCGGCTTCGGCGCCGGCCGGGCGGCTGCCGATGCGCCTGCTCGTCCTGCTGCTCACCTTGCTCGGACTGTGGATCGCGCGCTCCTTCCTTCTGGAGCTCGCCTGGGCCGCGGTGATGGCGGTGGCGCTGTGGCCGCTCTACAGCCGCCATGCCCGGGCCGGGCCGGGCGGGCGCCCGCCTATCCTCGCCCCGCTCGGCTTCACGCTCGCCCTCGGACTGCTGCTCATGCTGCCGCTGGCGCTCGTCGCCGTCGAGGCGGCCCGCGACAGCCAGGCGGCGCTGGGCTGGGTGGCCGAGGCGCAGAAGAGCGGGGTCCGAGCACCGGGCTGGCTCGGCGCCTTTCCCTATGTCGGGCCGCGCCTCGTCATGTGGTGGCAGGCGCACCTCTCGAACCCGCGCGCGGCGGCGGAGCTGCTCGGCGAAACCGATGCGGGCGCGCTGGCGCGCTGGACCGGCGCCATCGCCGCGCAGGTGGCGTCGCGATCGGCCTTCTTCCTCCTCACCCTGCTGGCGCTGTTCATCATCCTGCGGGACGGCAGCCGCCTGGCCGCGACCTCGATCCGGACGGCGCGCCATTTCTACGGCGATTTCGGCGAGCGCTTCCTCCTGCGGCTGGCCGAGGCGGTGCGCGGCGCGGTCAACGGCACGGTCTTCGTCGCCATCGGCGAGGGGACGATCATCGGCTTCGGCTATGCCCTGGCCGGCGTGCCGCGGCCGGTGCTGTTCGCGCTGGCGACGATCGCGTTCGCCATGCTGCCGTTCGGCGCCTGGGCGGCCTTCTCGCTCGCCTCGCTCATCCTGCTCGTCCAGGGTCATGTCGCGGCCGCGATCGCCCTCTTCGCTTTCGGCGCGGCGGTGATGCTGATCGGCGACAATCTCGTTCAGCCCGCACTGGTCGGCGGGGCGGTCGAGCTCCCCTTCCTGTGGACCTTCATCGCCACCTTCGGCGGCCTCGAGACGTTCGGCCTGGTCGGCCTCTTCATCGGCCCGGCGGTGATGGCGGCCTTGTTCCTCGTCTGGCGTGAATGGCTGGGAGAGGAGGCGCCGCCCAAGCGTCCCCGCGGTCGACTCCGCCGCCGCGCGGGCTGAGCGCTCTCACCGCCGGAGCGAAGCTGGCTGGAGCCCCTGGGGCGGATCGACATCAACCCGCAGGTCGCTCCCTCCCCATCCTCCCCCGGGATTTTCCGGGGGAGGGGGACCGCGCGAAGCGCGGGGGAGGGGTTTCTCGGGCCCGGCAAGCCCCTCCACCAAGCTTCGCATGTTCCCACTCCCCTGCAAATGCAGGAGAGGAGTTCAGGGCGGCCGGGCGTTGCGTCAGGGTTCCGTGCGCGAGGCGGCGTCGAGACGGGCGAGCTGGTCCGGCGAGAGGTCGAGCGTCATCGCGCCGATCAGCTCCTCCAGCTGCTCCGGGGTGCGGGCGCTGGAGATGGGCGCGGTGATTCCGGGCTGGGCGGCGACCCAGGCGAGGGCGACCTGCGCCGGCGTCGCGCCAGCCTCGGCGGCGACGGCATCGAGCGTATCGAGGACGGCGAAGCCCCGACGGTTGAGATACTTGCCCATTCGGTCGCCGCGGATGCTCTGCCCCTGGTCGGCGGCGGAGCGATACTTGCCGGTGAGGAAGCCTGAGGCGAGGCCGTAATAAGGCAGGACTCCGAGGCCGCGCTCCATGCAAAGGCGCTGGAGCGCTCCGTCATATCCGCCGCGCGCCATCAGATGATATTCGTTCTGGAGCGCGCCGTAGGCGGCGTAGCCCTCCTTCTCCGAAACCGCCAGCGCTTTCGACAGACGCTCGGCCGTGAAGTTGGAGGCGCCGAGCGCGCGCACCTTTCCGTCGCGGACCAGACGATCGAAGGCGGCGAGGCTCGCCTCCATCGGCGTCGCCGGATCGTCCTGGTGGGCGTAATAGAGGTCGATCGTCTCCACCCCGAGGCGGTTGAGCGACGCCTCGGCCGCGGCCGCGATCCGGGCCGGCTCCAGCTTCTCGCCGCCCTCGCCGGGAAGCATGCCCACCTTGGTGGCGATGAGCATCTCGCCCTTGCCGCCGCGCCGGCGCAGCCATTCGCCGATCAGGCTCTCGGATTCGCCGCCGCGATGGCCCGGCGCCCAGGCGGAATAAACGTCGGCAGTGTCGATCATTCGGCCGCCCGCCTCCGCGAACCGGTCGAGAATGCGGAACGCCGCTTCGCCGGACGCCGTCCAGCCGAACACGTTTCCGCCCAGCACGAGGCGTGGGGTGAAAAGCCCCGTCCGCCCGATTTCCCTCATCTCCGGCACGATTCGCGGCTCCTTGTTGCGAGCGCGCCTTCTGCCGCCCCGCCGCCCCGCCGTCGAGCGCTACTCGCCGCGCCGCTCGATAAGGGCGTCGATCGCCTCCTGGACGCGCTGGGTGTCGCCGCGCGGCACGACCAGCACCGCCCGCTCGGTCGCGACGATGACGAGGTCCGAGACGCCGAGCGCCACCACCGTCGGCCCGTCGCTGCGGATGAGGCAGTTGGCGCTTCGCGGCGCCACCACGTCGCCGGAGAGGAGATTGCCGTTGGGATCGCGCGGACCGCGGGCGTGGACGGCATCCCAGCTGCCGATGTCGGACCAGTCCATTTCCACCGGCACCACCGCGACCCGCTCGCTCCTCTCCATGACCGCGCGGTCGATCGAGGCGGAGGGGGAGGCGGCGAAGGCCTCGGAGTCGGGGGTGAGGCGCGGCCCGTCCCCCGCATTCGGCAGCGAGGCGCGGGCCGCGGCGAGGACCTCGGGGGCGTGCGCCCCGAGCGCGTCGAGAAAGGCATTCGCCTTGAACAGGAAGAGGCCGGTGTTCCACAGCCACCCCCCGTCGGCGAGATAGCGGGCCGCGGTCGCGGCGTCCGGTTTCTCGGCGAAGGCGTCGGCCCGGAACGCGCCGGCCGTCAGCGCCTCGCCGCGCCGCACATAACCGTAGCCGGTCTCCGGCCGGTCCGCCGCGGCGCCGAAGGTCACCAGCCAGCCCTGCTCCGCCGCCTCGCGTCCCGCCGCCACCGCCGCGAGGAAGGCGGCCTCGTCGCCGACCGCATGGTCGCTGGGGAGGACGAGGAGCAGCTCGTCCGGCGCGGCCAGCGCCGCCAGCGCGGCGGCGGCGGCGGTGCTGCGCGCGGCCGGCTCGAGGATCAGGCGCGCCGGGGGGAGGCCGATCGCGCCGAGCTGCGCCTCTATCTCGTCGGCATGGGCCTCGCCGGCGACGACCAGCGGCGGCGCGAACAACTCGGAGTCGGCGACGCGGGCGGCGGTTTGCTGGAGCATGGTCGAGTCGCCGGTCAGCGACACGAGCTGCTTGGGCCGGCCGAGCCGCGACAGCGGCCACAGCCTCGTGCCGGCCCCGCCGGAGAGGATGACGGGCCTGATGCGCGTGCCTGAGGACATCGGCCGGGTTTAGCAGAGCCCCCGGGCGGCGCCAGTGTGCCTTGCGCGCACCCTTCCCTACCGCTCCCCGAACGACCGGCTCACCCTCTCTTGCTCTCCAGCAGCGCCGTCAGGCGCTCGACCGACCGCGCCAGCGTCAGCATCTCGCGCTCCCTCAGCTCGTCGAGCTTCTGGTGGAGCAGCTCGATCTCGAGCTCCGCCTTGACGTTGATGCGGTAATCGTCCTCCGCCTTCAGCCGGTCGACGTCGGCCTGGCGGTTCTGGCTCATCATGATGAACGGCGCCGCATAGGCCGCCTGGAAGGACAGGGCGAGGTTCAGGAGAATGAACGGATAGGGATCCCAGTGGCGGACCCAGGCGGTGATGTTGAGGCCGATCCAGAAGGCGAGGATGGTGGTCTGGACGATGATGAACCGCCACGACCCCATCGTCGCGGCGACGCCGTCGGCGATGCGCTGCCCCGGGGTGAGCGGCGGCTCCGCCTGACCGGGTCCCCGCTTGCGTTCGCGGCGCCTCTTTGCGCGCAGGTCGCGCAGGAGCTGGCGTTCTTCCTCGCCGAGCTTGTGGGGGTGCGGCGCCGCGGCGTCGGTGGGAGCGGCGGCTCCCGGCTGCATGTCGCTCTGTCCCATGCCCTCCCCCCCCCACGGACCGGGGCCGAGCTTAGGAGCGGCGCGCGGCCATGGCCAGCCCGTTGGCGAAGCGCCGATCCTTGCTTATGGGAAAGCGCGATGAAGTGGCTTGCATTCCCTCTCGCCGTCGCCGCCGCGGGCTGCGCGGCCCAGCCGGTGGGCCCCTCCGCGGCGGTTCCGCAGGCGGCCGGCTGGCGCGGCACGGCCTCGGCGCACGATCGCGGCCGGCTGCGCGGATGGCGCGAGGCCTGGGTGAAGGGACTGGCCCAGGCGCGCGCCGCCGGCAACGGGCCCGCGATCGCCGCGGAAGGCGCCTTGCTGGATCCCGACGCCGGGCTGGACTCCGTCCGCCTCGAGCCGGGCGACTATCGCTGCCGGACGATCAAGCTCGGCTCGCCGGGCGGGCTGCTTCCCTACGTCGCCTATCCCGCCTTCCGTTGCCGTATCGGCGCGGCGGAGGGCGGCGTCTTCGCGTTCGAGAAGTCCACCGGCTCGCAGCGCCCGGTCGGGCGGATATTCCCCGACGCGGCGCGGCGGATGGTGTTCCTTGGCACGCTCCAACTCGGCGACGAGCGCGGAACCCTGCGCTACGGCCACGACCGCGAGCGCGACATGATCGGCCTCGTCGAGCGCGTCGGCGCTCGGCGCTGGCGCATCGCCTTCCCCTCGCCGCACTTCGAATCGCTCACCGACGTGATCGAGCTCGTCCCCGCCAGCTGAAAGGGCACCGCATGCGCCGCCTCCTCCCGCTCGCCTTGGCCGCCGCCGTCGCCGCCGCGCCCGCCGCCGCCGATCCGCTCGCCGACGCGGTCCGGGCCGACATGCCCTCGCTGATCGCCCTCTACCGCGACTTCCACGCCAATCCCGAGCTCAGCATGCAGGAGACTCGCTCCGCCGGAATCCTCGCCGCCGAGGCGCGCAAGCTCGGCTTCACGGTGACGGAAGGCGTCGGCAAGACCGGCGTCGTCGCGGTGATGCGCAACGGGCCCGGCCCCGTCCTGCTGCTGCGCGCCGACATGGACGCGCTGCCGGTGGTCGAGCAGACCGGCCTGCCCTTCGCCAGCACCAAGCGGGGCACCAGCCTCGCCGGCGTCGAGAGCGGCATCATGCACGCCTGCGGCCACGACACCCACATGACGGGCTGGATCGGCACCGCCCGGCGGCTCGCGGCGATGAAGGGACAGTGGCGGGGCACGCTGATCATGATCGGCCAGCCCGGCGAGGAGATCGGCGCGGGCGCCAAGGCGATGCTGGAGGACGGGCTCTACAGCCGCTTCCCCAAGCCGACCCACGTCATCGCCTTCCACGACAGCGCGGCGCTTCCGGCGGGCATGGTCGGCTACACGCCGGGCTACGCGCTGGCGAACGTCGACAGCGTCGACATCGTCGTCCACGGCATCGGCGGCCACGGCGCCTATCCCCAGGCGACCAAGGACCCCATCGTCCTCGCCAGCCGCATCGTCATGGCGCTGCAGACGCTGGTCAGCCGCGAGAACGACCCGCAGCAGCCGGCCGTCGTCACCGTCGGCAGCTTCCACGCCGGCGCCAAGCACAACGTCATCTCCGACGAGGCGAAATTGCTGCTGACGGTGCGCAGCTACAGCGACGAGACCCGCAAGCTCCTGCTCGACGGCATCGCCCGCATCGTCCGCGGCGAGGCGATCGCCGCCGGCATACCGGACGATCGCATGCCTGAGGTCAGGCTCAACGTCGAGAACGTCTACACGCCCGCGACCTTCAACACCGGTCCGCTGACCGACAGCAGCGTCGCCCTCCTCACCCGCCGCTTCGGCGCCGACCGGGTGAAGCGGATGCCGGCGACCATGGCGGGCGAGGATTTCAGCCGCTTCTGGCTCGCCGACAAGTCCGTACAGAGCTTCATCTTCTGGGTCGGCGGGGTGCCGCAGGCGAAATGGGATGCGGCGGGCGGCGATCCGACCAAGCTGCCCTCGCTGCACAGCCCCTTCTGGGCGCCCGACGCCGCGCCGACCATCGAGACGGCGACGGAGGCGATGGTCACCGCCGCGCTCGGCGTGCTGGGCAAATAGCCGGCGGCGGAAATGGGGACGGGCGGAAATGGGGACGGTTACTTCGCCGCGACGGCGTCCACGGACGGTCGCCGCCCACGGGCGAAGTAACTGTCCCCCTCCTGCCGTCGGGTAACTCTCCCCCTCCCCCGTCAGGGCGCGAGGCTGGCGAGAGGGGCGGTGAGCCTCCAGCGCAGGCCGTCGGGACTATAGTCCGTCTCGATCGCGCCGCGCAGGCGGCCGCCGATCAGCTTGGCCATCATCCGCGAGCCGAAGCCCTTCCGGCTCGGTATCTCGCAAGGCGGGCCGTCATGCTCCGCCCACTCCAGCCGGAGCCAGTCGGCGCCGTCGCGCGGCTCGATCGACCAGGCGACCGCCACCCGGCCCTCGGGACTGGCGAGCGCGCCGTATTTCACCGCATTGCTCTCGAGCTCGTGGACGACGAGGGTGAGCGCCATGACGGCGTCCGGGCCCAGCCGCACGTGCGGCCCGGCCAGGGAAACGCGCGGCTCCTTCTCGAGCAAGGCGCGGCGCACCAGCGCGCCGAGGTCTCCCGCCGTCCAGCCGGTCTGGAGCAGCATGTCGACCGCCTCTCCCATCGCCGCCAAGCGCCCGTCCAGCGCCACCCTCGCCTCGTCGACGGAGCGCCCGCTCCTCAGCGTCTGGTTCGCCACCGCCTGGGTGATGCCGAGAAGGTTCTTGATGCGATGGCGAAGCTCGAGCAGGCGGATCGACGAGACGTCGAGATCATCGTCCTCGCTGCGCATGGGCTCCGCCGCGACGGCGTCCCCCTTCACCGCACGTCGCCGGAATCCGCGATCTTCTGCGGCTTCACCTCGGGCAGCACCTCGCGGAAGTGCCGCTCCACCGCCTGATAGCATTCGCAGGCGCGCGCCTCGGCGGCCTGGCGGTCGAGGATGCGGATGGTGCCGCGGCGGTAGCCGATCAGCCCCTGCTCCTGCAGCGTCCGGGCGACGGCGCTGACCGTCGTGCGCTGCACGCCGAGCATCTCGGCGAGATATTCCTGGGTGAGCGGGATGTCCTCGGCGCCCGCCCGGTCCTGGGCGGTCAGCAGCCAGCGGCAGCAGCGCGCTTCCAAGGCGTGGAAGGCGTTGCAGGCGACCGACTGCATGACCTGTGCGAGCAGCGCGTCGGCGTAGCGGCAGAAGAGGTCGCGGACATGCGGCGAGCGCGCCTTCGCATCCTCCAGCGCCTTGAGATCGACCTTGAGCGCCGCGCCCGGGATCTGGACCACGGCGCGGGCGAAGGCGGGCGCCTTGCCGCCGCTGACGATCCCGCCGACCGCCCCTTCCTTGCCGATCGTCGCCACCTCGACGGTGCGCCCGTCGAGGAGGCTGACGAGGATGGCGACGACCGTCCCAGCCGCCGGGAAGAAGGTCGCCGGCACGTCGCGGCCGGCATCGAACAGCACGTCGCCGCGTTGCAGCTGGACGGCGGTGGCCGCCGCTTCGACCAATTGCCGGTCGGCGGGCGAAAAGGTGCAAAGCAGCCGGTTGCTGCAAAAATGCAGCGGAAAGCGGGACGAGCCGGCGCTGTCGGCTTCCTCCACAATCGTCGGCACGCTGTCACCCCGCTACTGTCCCGCTCTCTGCCGGAGCGGGTCCCCGGGGATGATAGTAACAAAGCCGGAAGTGCCTGTCTGTCTGCCACTCGACATTGCGGGAAAGGAAGCGGCGATGCCCGCGGCGCTTGAGGAGCGCGGGGCGCCGGGGCTAAGGGCTTTCGCGACTGCAGGAGTGAAGAGGATGATCGGGAAGAGACGGCTTGGCGCGGGCGGCCCCGAGGTTTCGGCGATCGGCCTCGGCTGCATGGGTATGTCCGAATTCTACGGGGCGACCGACGATGCGGAATCGATCGCGACGATCCACGCCGCTTTGGATGCCGGCATCGACTTCCTCGACACGGCCGACATGTACGGCGTCGGCCGCAACGAGGAGCTGGTCGGTCGGGCGATAGGCGGACGGCGCGAGGAGGTGTTCCTGGCGACCAAGTTCGGGAACGTGCGCGGCGCGGACGGCAGCTTCGGCGGCGTGTGCGGCCGCCCGGACTATGTCCGGTCGGCCTGCGAGGCGAGCCTGAAGCGCCTCGGCGTCGAGACGATCGACCTCTATTACCAGCACCGCGTCGATCCCGACGTGCCGATCGAGGAGACGGTCGGCGCAATGGCCGGCCTCGTCGCCGAGGGAAAGGTGCGCTTCCTCGGGCTCAGCGAAGCCGCGCCGGCGACCATCCGCCGCGCCCATGCGACCCATCCCATCGCCGCCCTCCAGACCGAATATTCGCTGTGGAGCCGCGACGTCGAGGCGGAGGTGCTGCCGACCGTGCGCGAGCTCGGCATCGGCTTCGTCGCTTACTCGCCGCTGGGGCGCGGCTTCCTCGCCGGGCAGTTCAAGCGGCCCGAGGACTTTCCGGACGACGATTTCCGCCGCTTCCACCCCCGCTTCACCGGCGAGAATTTCCAGAGGAACCTCGACCTCGTCCGCGAGATCGGCCGAATGGCCGACGAGAAGGGCTGCACCGCGGCGCAGCTCGCCCTCGCCTGGGTGCTGGCGCAAGGCGAGGACATCGTGCCGATCCCGGGCACCAAGCGCCGGACCTATCTCGAGCAGAATATCGGCGCGCTCGAGATCGAGTTGAGCGAAAGCGACCTCGCCCGGATCGACGCCATCTTCCCCGCCGGAGCGGCCGCCGGATCCCGCTACCACGAGCGCGGCATGGCGACGATCGACCGCTGACGCGAACGCCGGCTCGAGAGCGCAAGGACCTCCTGGAGGGAGCCCCCGCCACGGCACCCGCTCGCCGGCCGAGCCTCATTCCTCCCCTGCCTTCGCAGGGAGGGGAACCATGCGCAGCATGGTGGAGGGGCCCCGCCGCCCGCCCGCCGGACGAGAAGCAGTAAGAAGACCCTCACCCTGCCCTCTCCCGCGAGCGGGAGAGGGGAAGCGGGGGCGTACTCCGCAAGCCGGGGAGGGAGGGGACTCGCCGGCCTGCCCCTTCTCCCGCGCGCGGGAGAAGGTTGGGATGAGGGTTTTCTTCTCCCCTTTTTCCGCCCTTGCGCAGCGGACGGGAACGACCGGGTGGACCCGGCCTTCCCTCGCTCGACTTACCGCCCAGCCGGCTTGCGCACGATCAGCTCCGCGACCAGCGGGGTGATCATCATCGCGCCGTCGCCCGCCCGGTCGAGCGCGGTGGCGAAGCGCTCGGCCTCGTCGGCAGTCGCATAGCCGAGGTCGCGCAGGCGGCGGGCGTTGACGGCCATGAAGGCGGCCGGCCAGCGCCACGCGAAGTCGCCCGGGCGGACGATGTCGATCAGCGGCCGCGCCTCCACCGTCTCGAGACCGGCCGCGGCGAGCATGGACGGCAGCTGGAGCGCGATGTCGGGCTCGCCGCCCTCGTCGCGCCAGCTCTGCATCACCAGCGTGCGGAACCGCTCGACGTCGGGATCGGGAGGCATCGTCCGCCACGCGCCGTAATCGGCATATTCGTGGAAGATGGCGACGCCGCCGGGCTTCAGCGCGGCGGCGAGGTTGCGCACCGTGGCCGCCGGATCGGCGACGAAGGAAAGCACCCAGCGGCACCAGGCCGCGTCGGCGACGGACTCGCCGAAAGGGCCGTCCGAGACGTCGCATTCACGCGCCTCGACGTTGCCGAGCCCCAGCCGGGCGGCGCGCGCCTCCAGCGAATCGAGGAAGCGCCGGGAGCGTTCCAGCGCCAGGACCCGGCCCTGCGGCCCCACCGCTTCCGCCAGGTCGACGGCGGCGAAGCCGGGACCCGCGCCGATGTCGAGCACCGTCATCCCGGGCGCGAGGCCGGCGCGCGCCCAGGCACCCAGCATCCGATCCCTCCACACCCGGTGCTGGAGCCCCAGCCGCTCGATTTCCTCGTCCTGCGTGCCGAGCACGTAATCGCGATCGTCCATGGCGCGCCTGTCGCACCCCGGCACGGGCGCGGCTATCCGAAACTTGCCGTCGAATCCGAGTTGACAGCTTTCCTCGTTTGGCAGATATTTCTGTCATGACAGAAATAACAATCGACTCGAAATTGCCGGCGGCGGTGGAGCGCTTCGTCCTCTACTGGGGCGACATGGGGGGGCAGTGGGGCGTCAACCGCTCGGTCGCGCAGATCCACGCGCTCCTCTATCTGTCGGAGCGGCCGCTGACCGCCGAGGAGATCGCCGAGACGCTGGGCATGGCGCGCTCCAACGTGTCGAACAGCCTGAGGGAGCTGGCGGGCTGGAAGCTGATCCGCCGGGTCCCCGTCTTCGCCGACCGGCGCGACCATTTCGAGGCCGAGACCGATCTGTGGGAGATGGTGACCCGCATCGCCCAGGGCCGCAAGGAACGCGAGATCGATCCCGCCGCCGCGGCGCTGCGCGCCTGCCGGGCCGAGGCCGAGCGCGACCCGAAGGTGAGCGCGCTGGCGCGCAAGCGGCTCGCCGAGATGGACGAGTTCGTCGGCACGCTCGGCCGCTGGTACGACCAGATGCTCTCGGTTCCGGCCCCGAAGCTCATGGCGCTCATCCGCATGGGGTCGAAGGTGGCGAGCCTCGTCGGCTTCGGCCGCGGCAAGGCGGCGAGGGAATAAGGCGCCGCGGCCGGACGCCGGCGGCAGGAGGGGGAGGCCATGGAAGGAAGGCGCAACGCTGCAGGGTCGCTCCCCTTCCCCGCTCGCGCCGCGCCCGCCGCCGCTGCGGTCGCCGACCTCCGCTTCCGGGCCCTGGCCGGCGCGGCCGCCTGGGAAAGCCTTCCCGCCGCGGTGCGCGCGCGCTTCGAGCGCCATGTCGGGCCCGGGGCGACGATCCTCTATGCCGGCGAGGTGGTCGAGTGCCGGATGAGCCGCGCCGGCCGCCTCCTCTCGCAGCTCGCCCGCCTGATCGGCGCGCCGCTCCCCCTGTCGCGCGACACGGGCGTCCCGGCCGCCGTCAGCGTCACCGAGGATGCGAGGGGCGGCGGCCAGCTCTGGACCCGACTCTACGGCCGCCGCCGGGGCTTCCCCCAGGTCATCCACAGCGCCAAGCGGTTCGCCGGCGCGACCGGGCTCGAGGAATATGTCGGCTGCGGCGTGGGCATCGCCCTCAGGCTCCAGGTGGAAGGGGAGGCGCTGCATTTCCTCAGCGACCATTATTTCCTCAAGCTCCGCGGCATTCGGATGCGGCTGCCGGCCTGGCTGGCGCCGGGCCGGATGCGGGTCAGCCATGTCGATAGGGGCGAGGGCCGATTCGCCTTCGTCCCGGCGCTGGAGCACCCGATGCTGGGCGAGCTGATCCGTCAGACGATCCTGTTCGCCGACGAGCCTTTGGCCGACCGTGGGTGCCGGGGATGAGCGGCCCGGACGCCCCGGTCGTCGTCTTCGACGCGCTTTGCCCGCTCTGCTCGACCCAGGCGCGCTTCATCCTCCGCCATGACCGCCGCGCCCGCTTCCGCCTCGCTTCGATGCAGAGCGAGGCCGGGGCGGCGCTCTATCGCCGCTTCGGCATCGACCCCGCCGACCCGGACACTTTGATCCTCGTCGAGGACGGACGGGCGCGGCGCGACAGCGATGCCGTGCTGGCGATCTGGAGCGGCCTCGGCTGGCCCTGGCGCGCCGCCGCGGCGGCGCGGGTCGTGCCCCGCTTCCTGCGCGACCCGGTCTACCGATGGGTGGCGCGCCGCCGCTACCGCCTGTTCGGCCGCCGCGAGACCTGCTGGCTTCCGACGCCCGAGCTGCGGGACCGCCTGCTGTGAGCACCATCCTCGTCATCGGCGGCTATGGCGGCTTCGGCGAAAGGCTGAGCCGCCGCCTCGCCGCGGCCGGCCATCGCCTGCTGATCGGCGGAAGAAGCGCGGAAAAAGCGGCGAGGCTGGCATCCCGCCTGGACGGCGCGCGCCCGCTCGTCCTCGATCGCCGCGAGGATCTCGGCCCGCTGATCCGGCGCGAGCGGCCGGACCTCGTCATCGATGCGGCGGGCCCCTTCCAGGGCAACGACTATCATGTGCCTCGCGCCTGCCTGCGCGCCGGCGTTCCCTATCTCGACCTGGCCGACGCCCGCCGGTTCGTCTGCGGGATCGGCACGCTCGACGGGGAGGCACGCGCCGCCGGCGTCGCCATCGTCTGCGGCGCGTCGACCGCGCCGGCGCTGACCGGCGCGATCGCGAGACGGCTTGCCGACGGCCTGGAGGAGGTCCGCCAGGTCGACATTGCGCTGAGCGCCGCCAACCGGACGAGCGGCGGCGACTCGGTGATAGCCGCCATCCTGTCCTATGCCGGCCGCCCCGTCCGGCTGTGGCGAGGCGGGCGCTGGACGCCCGTTCCGGGCTGCCAGGAGATGCGGCGCGAGGATTTCCTGTTCGCCGACGGGAGCGGCCTCGAGGGACGGCTCGTCGGCATCGCCGATCTTCCCGATTGCGAGCTCCTCCCCGCTTCGCTGCCCGGCCGGCCCGCCCTCAGCTTCCGCGCCGGCACCGAGCTCGGGTTCCAGATGCGGGCACTATGGGCCCTCACCTGGCCGGTCCGCTGGGGATGGGTGAGGTCGCTGGCCGGCGCGCGGCCTTGGATCATGCCGCTCTACCGGCTGACCGGCCGCCTCGGCGGCAAGCGCTCGGCGATGAGCGTCACGCTCACCGGCAGGCGCGGCGGCGCGCATGTCGAGCGGCGATGGACGATTGTCGCGGAACAGGGCGAGGGGCTCGAAGTGCCGACGCTGACGGCGGAGCTTTTCGCCGGCGAGCTTCTCGCCGGGCGCCTGCCGGCCGGCGCCTACCCATCCACCCGCCTGCTGTCGCTCGATTCGTTCGAGCCGTTGCTCGCGCGACTGCCGGTCCGCACGGAGATCCGCGAACGGACCCCGCCGCCGCCGCTCTACGCGCGTGCGATGGGGGCGGCCTTCGACACGCTCCCGCCCGCGGTGCGCCGGATGCACGATCTCCGCGGGGACTTCGGCGCGCGCGGCGAGGGCAAGGTGTCGCGCGGCCGCGGCCTGGCACGCGCGATCGGCGCCGCGATGGGCTTTCCTTCCGAAGGCATTTGGCCGCTCCACGTCCGCTTCTCCGAGCGTGACGGGGTCGAGCGCTGGACCCGCGATTTCGGCGGCCAGCTCTTCTCCAGCGAGCTCAGCCAGGCCGGCACCGGAGTCACCGAGCGTTTCGGGCCGCTGCGCTTCGACTTCGCCCTGCTCGCGGGGCCGCACGGCCTGGACATGCGCCTGCGGCGCTGGAGCGCCTTCCGGATCCCGATGCCGCGCTTCCTCGCTCCGCGCATCGTCGCGCGCGAACGGGAGGACGAGCAAGGCCGCTTCCGCTTGGACGTCGCGGTGGCCTTGCCGTTGGTGGGGGACGTCGTTGCCTATAGCGGCTGGCTGGTGCCGGAGCCGGACCGTCCAGGATCGGAAGGGACCGAGGAACATGCGTGAAGGTCACTCGCTCGCTCGCCTGACGGTGGCCTCTGCCGCGGCGGTGACGGTCCCGGTGGCCATTGCCGCCATGCTCGTAGTCCCGAGCGTGGATGCGGATGCGCGACTGAATGCGGCCATTCTGGTCGCGCTGTTCGGGCTCCCGATCTCTTTCCTGCATTTCGTCCTGCTGGGGCTGCCGGCCTATGCGGTGCTGAGCCGGCGCTGGCCGCTCACCGCGTGGGCGGCGGCGGCCGGCGGGTTTGCCGTTGCCGCCATTCCGATGCCCCTGCTTTCGCTGGCAAGCCCGGGCTTCGAGACATATCGGCAAGGGCAGGTGATGCTGATCGAGGATGGCCGCTACACAATGGCAGGCTATCTGTCGCTCCTCGGGCAGGCGGGGTCGACCGGCCTGATCGGCGCGATGGCAGGGATCGCGTTCTGGGCGGTGCTGGCCATGAAAAAGGGCGGCCCGTTGCCGGGCCGCCCTTGAATGCGTGAAGGCAGGAGCCCTTAGCGCTTCGAGAACTGGAAGCTGCGGCGGGCCTTCGCCTTGCCGTACTTCTTGCGCTCGACGACGCGCGGATCGCGGGTGAGGAAGCCCTCGCGCTTCACCGCGGTGCGCAGCGCCGGCTCGTAGCGGGTCAGCGCCGTCGAGATGCCGTGGCGGACGGCGCCGGCCTGGCCCGAGAGGCCGCCGCCCTTCACCGTCGCCACCACGTCATACTGGCCGCGGCGCTCGGTCACGTCGAACACCTGGTTGATGATGAGCCGCAGCGTCGGCCGGGCGAAATAGACCGACTGGTCGCGGCCGTTGACGATGATCTGGCCGGTGCCGGGCTTCAGCCACACCCGCGCGACCGCGTCCTTGCGGCGGCCGGTGGCGTAGGCGCGGCCCTGCTTGTCGAGCTGCTGCTCGCGAAGCACCGCCTGGATCTGCGGGCCCTGGGTGGAGACGCCCTGCTCGTCGCCGCCTTCGGGCGCGGCCTCGGCGGCAGGCGCCTCGGCGGCCGGCGGCGGAGCGGCCGGCGCCGCGCCGGTCAGCGCGGCGAGATCGGAAAGGGACTGGCGATTGTCGGACATTACGCACCCACCTTGTTCTTGCGGTTCATGCCCGCCACGTCGAGAAGCTCAGGGCTCTGGCCGCCGTGCGGATGCTCGGTGCCGGCGTAGAGATGAAGCGCGCGCATCTGGTCGCGGCCGAGCGGCCCGCGCGGGATCATCCGCTCCACGGCCTTCTCGAGCACCCGCTCCGGGAAGCGGCCCTCGAGCACCTTGCCCGCGGTGACGCCCTTGATGCCGCCGGCATAGCCGGTGTGGCGCCAGTAGATCTTGTCCGCCAGCTTCTTGCCGGTGAAGCGGACCTTGTCGGCGTTGATGACGACGACATGGTCGCCGCAATCGACGTGCGGGGTGAAGCTCGGCTTGTGCTTGCCGCGCAGGATGTTGGCGATGATCGTGGCGAGACGGCCGACCACCAGCCCGTCGGCATCGATCAGATGCCATTTCTTCTCCACCTCGGCCGGCTTGGCCGACTTGGTGGTCTTCATCAGCGCCTTCATGGCTGAGACCTTCTCGTAAAACGAATGACGCCGCCTGCCCGGGGGCGGCGGCTGCGAGCGGGCAAATGGCAGCGGAGGTGCCGGAAGTCAAGCAAAAGCGGGTGTTTGCAGGAAGGTAAAATGCTACCGTTGGGTTTCGGCGACCACCCAATCGGCATAAGCGGGGAGCGCGTCCGCGATCGGCCAGACCACCGCCGCCGGCACCTCGTAGCCGTGCAGCTCGGCGAGGCGCTCGATCAGCCGCCCCGCGTCCGCCGCCCGCGCCTTGAACAGCGCCGCGGCTTCCGCCGAATCCTCCATTCGCCCCTGCCACCTGTAGATGGAGCGGCAGGCGCCCAGGATGTTGGCGCAGGCGGCGAGCCGCTCCTCGACGAGGATCCGGGCGATGCGCGCCGCTTCCGCTTCGTCCGAGAAGGTCGCGTAGACCGTGACGATGCCCGTCACGCCCGGGCCTCTCCGAGCCGGTGCGCGGCGGCGAGGATCGCCGCGAGGAGGAGCACGGCCATCGCCTGGTGGCCGACGGCGATCGGAATGTCGACGCCGCTGAGCAGGGTCGCCACGCCCAAGGCGATTTGCGCGGCGGCCGCAAGGGCGACCGCGATGGCATGAGCGCGATGCCCCTTTTCCCAGGCGAGAGCGGCGAGGAAGGCGACGAGGCCCGCCACCGCCCAGGCCAGCCAGCGATGGACGAACTGGACGACGATCGGATTGTCGACGAGGTTCCTCAGCGCCGGCTTCAGCATCGGGGTCGCCGCGGGGAACCATTCGTCGCCCATCTTCGGCCAGCTATTGTAGGCGAAGCCGGCGTCCAGGCCGGCGACGTAGGCGCCGAACATCAGCTGGAGGACGAGCGCCGACAGCGCCCAGATCCCGGCCGTCGGCATATGGGCGGGCCGGGCCGAGGGGTCCCTCGCCAGCGCCCGCAGGTCGAGCGCGACCCACAGGCAGGCGGCGAAGATGGTCAAGGCGGTGAGGAGGTGGATGGCGAGGCGGATATGGCTGACGTCGGGCCGGTCGACGAGGCCGGACGCCACCATCCACCAGCCGATCGCCCCCTGCAGGCCGCCGAGCGCGAGGATGGCGCCGAGCTTCCAGCCGTAGCCGCGGGGAATGGCCCGCTTCCACGCGAACCACAGGAGGGGAAGCGCGAAGACGAGCCCGATCACCCGCCCGAGCAGGCGGTGGACATATTCCCAGAAGAAGATGGTCTTGAAGTCGGCGAGGGTCATGCCGGCATTGACCAGCTGATATTGGGGGCTTTGGCGATAGGCGGCGAACTCTGCCTGCCACTGCGCCGCGCTCAAGGGCGGCAGCGCGCCGGAGATCGGCTCCCAGCGGACGATGGAGAGGCCCGACTCGGTCAGCCGGGTGATCCCGCCGACGACCACCATCGCGAACACCATCGCCGCCACGAGGAGCAGCCAGGCGGAGAGCGCGCGCGGCCGGGCGGCATGGAGGGAGGAAGGGTCGGCGGCGGCGGTGGCCATGGCGGGCGCTATGGCCGGAAGGCCGGCAAATGTGAAGCCGCGGCGCTCGGCCCTCGCCGTCCGGGAAACCGGGCGCTAGACGCCGTCTTCCTCGAGCGGGGCGGCGGCGCCGCCCTCCAGCGTCGGCTTCGGACGGTTCGGCTCGACCGGGACGGGCTCCCCTTCCTCGCCGCGGCGACGGCCGGATTTCTGGCCCATCGGCCAGTCGAGCCGCCTCGCGAGCCGGGCCAGCAATCTTTGCCAAGGATCCGATCTGTCCACTCCGACGACTTGGGGGGCGCCGCCCCCGGCCGCAAGCAAGCGCGTGGAAACTTTTCCTTATATGTGATGTTGTATCGAAACGCCTGAACAACTATAGAGTCCGGCGAAGGAGGCGTGGCCCGGGAATGTTCGTGGATTCGGCGCGGAGTGGGGGCATCGACCGGCTGGCCATAGGCCTGTCGGGCCTGTGTCTCGTCCACTGCCTCGCCAGCGCGATCTTCGTCGCCATGCTCGCCTCGGCCGGCGGGCTGCTGCTCCATCCGGCGATCCATGAAGTGGGTCTCGTCTTCGCGATCGGCCTCGGCGTCGCGGCGCTCGGCCGCGGCATCCTCCACCACGGCTTCATGATGCCCTCCGCGGTCGGCGGGCTGGGGCTCGGCGTCATGGCCGGCTCGCTCGGCCTGCCCGAAGGCGGCGTCGGCACCGTCTACACGATCATCGGCGTCGCCATCCTCGCCTTGGGCCACGACCTCAACCGGCGCGCGGTCGTCTGAACGGACGGCGCTTCTTCCTGCTCGCCGCCGCCGCCGCCGCGGCCTTTCGTCCCTTCCCTGCGGGTGCCGCCGGCACCGACCCCCTGCTGCGCGCCGCGTTGCGCCAAGCCGGCCGCCGCAGGCCGCGACGGCTTCGCTGGGAGGGAGAGGCGGTCGTCCTCGACGGCGCGCGCAGGATCGAGCTGGGCGTCGAGACCGAGGTCGTGCCCTTCTCCTGGGCGCGGTCGCGAAGCTGGCTTCGGACTGAGGGCATGGCCCCGGCCCGAACGATGCTGATCACGCCGGAGGGCGGCTGGGCCGAGCGGGACGGCCGCTGGGCGGCGCTCCCCGGCCCGGCGACGGCGCACGAGCGCGCGCAATACGCGATATACGGGCTGATGCTGATCCATCCGCTCACCGACCGCGGGACGACGGTGCGGCCGCTCGGCGCGCGGGACGGCCTCGGCGGCCTTGCCGTCGCCCATGAGGGGGCGCCGCCGACCGAGCTTTGGTTCGACGCCGCGGGCCGGCTCCGCGAGGCCCGCAACCAGGTGCCGAACCCCCAAGGCGGGGCGCCGGTCGGACAGGTCTTCCGCTTCTCCGCCGAGCCGGTCTCCACCGATCCCCGCTGGCCGCGCCGCTTCGCCATCGAGCAGGACGGCCGGCCCTATTTCGAGCTCGCCTTCACCCGCTTCGCCGCCTGACGGCCTGCCGCTTGTGCGGGCCGCCCCGAAGGCTTATTTCGGAGGACATGGCGGACCGTCATCACCACCATGAGAGCCATGAGGGCGCCTCGCTCGTCTCCGCGGCGCAGGAGACGATGGAGCGCTCGGGAGAGCAGTGGACTCAGATGCGCTCCGCCGTGTTCGAGGCGCTCGCCAGCTTCGACCGGCCCGCTTCCGCCTACGACATCGCGGACAAGGTCTCGAAGACGCAGGGCCGCCGGGTCGCCGCCAACAGCGTCTACCGAATCCTCGACCTGTTCGTCGGGGCGAACCTCGCCCGGCGCGTCGAGAGCGCCAACGCCTATATCGCCAACGACCATCCCGATTGCCTGCACGACTGCATCTTCCTGATCTGCGACACGTGCGGGCAGACCACTCACCTCGACGACGACCGCCTTTCCGGCGGCGTACGGGAGGCGGCCAAGGATGCCGGCTTCTCGCCGCAGCGGCCGGTGATCGAGGTCCGCGGCACCTGCTCCGACTGCCGCGAGGGCTGAGGCGTGGCGCGGTCGGGCCCGGCCAACGAGCAGGCCGGCATCGTCTTCTATCGGCGGAGCGGCAACCGGCTCGCCGGCAAATGGTCGCACGTCAACGAGAAGGGCCTCCTCTGCGACGAGGTGGTCGGCCCCATCCCCGCCGGGGCGCTCACGGGCACCTGGCCGGTCCATATCTCGGATTCGTCGGGACGCAGGATCTTCGACGGCGCGCTTGACCTCGAGACGTTCGGCCAATGCCTGAAGCTGACCTGGCGCGGGGACTATCTCCCGGCCGGCGTCCCGGTCCGTTTCGAGGGCATAGGCTGCCAGATCGACCGCGAGACGCTCTGCGCCACCTTCGCGCGCGTCGACCTCCCGCCTCCCCCGGCATAGCCCCCTGCCCGCCGCGTCATGCCGGACCCGCTCCGGCCTCCCCCTTCCACGCGGGCGCGGGAGACAGTTACCGGCAAGCGCTGGGGACAGTTACCGGCAGGCGCGGGGGACAGTTACCGGCCCCGCCGGCCTGTGCGGGTCCGCGGCGGCCTGGGCGGCCGGTAACTGTCCCCATTCACCGCCCCGGGGACAGTTACCGGCCCCCCCGGCCTGTGCAGGCTCGCGGCGGCCTTGGCGGCCGGTAACTGTCCCCATTCCCTTCTCAGAGGTAGAAGTCCGTATAGGCGAAGGCGTGGCCGTCGACGACGGTGACGGCGATCGAGAGGTCGGCATTGCCGTCGCCGTTCAGGTCGGCTTCCACCGTCCAGTGGCCGGGATTGGAATTGTCCTCCACCGCACGGACCTGGCCGGCGGCGGTGAAGGCGGCCGAGCCGATGAAGGTGAAGGCGGTGTCGCCGTTCGCCCCGTTGCCGTCGGCGTCGAGGGCGGCGAGGTTGATCCGGTCGCCGCTACTGAAGTCGAGGATCGAGTCCCTCGCCGCGGCGGTGGATTCGGCGACGGCATAATATTCGAAGCTGTCGTTGCCGCCGCCGCCCTTCAGCATATCGGCGCCGAGATTGCCGTAGATCTGGTCGTTGCCATGGCCGCCGGTGAGCGTGTCGCTGTCCCACCCGCCGCGAAGGTTGAAGCGCCCGTCATTCTCGGCCGAGCCGTCGAAGACGAGATGCTCGCCGGCGCGAAGCGAAAGGCCGATCACCATCAGCGTCTGGCCCGAGGCGACGTTGGCGTCGATGGTGGTGAAGGCGTAATTGTTCGGCGCCGCCGCGTTACCCGATCCGTAGCCGGCGAGCTTCTCGATGCCGACGAGATCGTCGGCATCGAAGGTGACGCTGTACGTCCCGAGCAGGCCCAGGGTGTCGAACCCCGCCCCGCCGTTCACCTTGTCGCCGTTCGAGAAGCTGCCGCCGAAGAACAGGAAGTCGTTGCCGCCCCCGCCGTCGACGTCGTCGTTCCCGGCCGCCGCGGCATAATAGTCGCTGCGGTCGGCGAGGACGACGAGGTCGCCGCCGTCGCCCATCCTCACCACATTGTCCGCCCCGCTCCCCCAGACGCCCTGGCCGGTGCCGGAGGTGCCGGTGAGGTATTCGACATTGTCCGGGAGATAATAAAGCGCGGCGAAGTCGCTTCGGCTGCCGAGGCTGGTCTCGACCGTGTCGGTGCCCTCGCCGGCGAGCTCCGTCACGACGTCGCCGGCCTGGTCGACCACATAGGTATCGTTGCCCACGCCGCCGACCAACGCGTCCGCGCCGGCGCCGCCGTCGAGCCGGTCATTGCCCTCGCCGCCGAGCAGCTGGTCGGCGCCGCCATTGCCGACGAGCTCGTCGTCGCCGCCGCGGCCGTCGAGCAGGTCTCCGCTTTCCCCGCCGACGATGAGCTGCCCGCCAGCCGCCCCCACCCGGGTCAGGGATCCCGACGGCAGGCCGCCGTAGATGAGATAGTCGGTGCCGTTGTAGAGGGGGCCGGTGCTGGGGGCGCCGATCAGGATGTCGCCGATCCGGTCGGCGTTCACGTCCCCCGCGGCCGCGACGGCGAGGCCGGCATAGCCGTTTGCGATCGTGCCGGCGAACCCGACGCCGGCATCGTCCGCCAGCGTGTCGAGGTTCACCGGGCCCTGAAGCTGCGCCTTTCCGTAGAGGACGAAGGCCTTGCCGGCATAATTGTTGTAGGCGATCGACCCGAAGAGGAGGTCGTCGAACCCGTCGCCGTTGACGTCCCCGGCGGCAGCGACGTCGCCGATATCGTTGAAGGCCGAGACGGCGAAGCCGTCGCTCGCCGCCAGCGACTGGAGCTGTACCTCGACATAGCCGCCGGCCCGGCCGAAGACGACGGCCGCGCCGGAGCCGTGCTTGAGGACGATGTCGCCATAGCCGTCGCCGTTGACGTCGCCGGCCGCGGCCGCCGGGTAGGTCACCCCGTTGCCGACGATCGCGAAGCCGGCATCGGCCGGGAAGCTGGCGAAGTCGAGCTGCGAGTAGCCGCCCGCCTTGCCGTAGATGACATAGGTCTTGAACACGCCGCTGACGATGAAGTCGTCGCGGCCGTCGCCGTTGACGTCGCCGAGCGCCGAGGCGCTGGTGCCGGCGAACATGCCGGCGGCGCCCTTGATCGCGAAGCCGTCCGCGGGGGCGATGGCGGCGAGGTTGACGGCGCCGATCCCGCCCACCTTGCCGTAGATGACCCAGCCGCGGCCGCTGTTCGTGCCGTAGGCGGACGAGGTGTCGGCGCCGATGAAGAAGTCGTCCAGCCCGTCGCCGTTGAGGTCGCCGATGCCGGCGATCGAAGAGCCCAGCCAGTCGCCGTTGCTGTAGCTGGAGACGAGGCCGTTGAAGATGCGCCCGTCGGCGGGCTGCAGGTTGGCGAGGTCGATCGGACCGGCGAAGGAGGCCTTGCCGTAGACCAGATAGGCGCGGCCGGTAAAATCGTTGTAGCGCGGATCGGAGATCAGGAAGTCGGCGAAGCCGTCGCCGTTGACGTCGCCGGCGGCGGCGACATGCTCGACGATCGCCGGATAGGTTCCCGGCGCCTGAAGGTAGAAACCCTGGGCGGCGGTGAGGTTGGCGAGGTCGACCGCGCCGAGGCCGCCGACCTTCCCGAACAGGACGTAGGCGCCGCCCGGCGCATAGCCGTTCTGGGTATAGGTGACCTGGAGGGCGAAATCGTTGATGCCGTCGCCGTTGACGTCGCCGAGCGCGGACAGATCGCGGCCGAGCTGGGTGTAATATTGCGGGCCGTAGAAGGTGGCGCCGGAAAGGACCGGGCTCCCCAGATCGTAGGTCGTCATGTCGATTTTCCCTCTCTCTCGCCCTTCATGCCGAGAGAATTATGCGCTTACAAGCACTTGGATCGGGGATAGGGCCGATGCGGGACAACCCGGCGGGTCAGGCGACCTCGCGCACCGCCTCGTGCCCGGCTTGCTCCAGCGCTCGGACGAGGTCGGCCCGGCAGGCCTCGAGCTCCGCCTCGTCGGTCGAGCGGACGACGAAGTTGGCGCCGACCCGCCCTTCCCTGAAGAAGGGGTAGGAGCCGATCTGGGCGCCGGGATGGGCCGCCTCCACCTGGCGCAGGAGATCGGCGACCTCGCTTTCCGCGACCCAGCAGCCGATCGTCTGCGAGAGCACCGGCCGGCCGCCCTCGAGCTTTCCCGACAGCGCCTCGAGCATCACCGTCGCGATGTGCGGCACGCCGGCGAGGATGAAGATGTTGCCGACGCGGATGCCGGGGGCGCCGGACGTCGGGTTCTCGATCAGCTCGGCGCCCTCCGGCACCCGCGCCATCCTGAGCCGCGCCTCGGTGACTCCGCCGCGCGTCGCGTAATAAGCCTCCAGCGCGGCGCGCGCGCGAGGGTGGACGACGACCGGCACGCCGAGCGCATGGGCGATCGCCTCCACCGTCATGTCGTCGTGGGTCGGGCCGATGCCGCCGGTGGTGAAGAGATAGTCGTTGGCCGCCCGGAGCGCGTTCACCGCGTCGGCGATCCGCCCGATCGCGTCCGGGACCACCCGCACCTCGTTGAGGCGGATGCCCTGCAGGTTGAGCCAGCGCGCCACCTGGGCGACGTTGCGGTCCTGCGTTCGGCCGGACAATATCTCGTCGCCGATGACGAGCAGCCCGGCGGTCCAGATGCGTTCGTCGGTCACGTGCCTCCTTCGACCGGCCGGATGAGCGGGTGGGGCGACGATCGGTTCCACCCCCGCCTCCCGGCGCGATGCCCTGCCGAAGCGGCCTATCGAAGGATGCGGGGCTCGCCAAGCGGGGGGTGGGGGGTTATATTCCGGCGATGATCCAATATGTCGCCATATCCGATGCCGAGCCGGTGGCGAGCCGCTCGGGCGCGATCAAGCTCCACGGGCCGGGCGCCTTCGAGGGGATGCGCCGCGCCGGCCGCGCCGCCGCCGAAGTGCTCGACGCGCTCGTCCCCCACGTCGTCCCCGGCGTCACCACCCAGCAGATCGACGACGTCGTCCACGCCGAGATGAAGGCGCGCGGCGGCCTTCCCGCCACCTTGGGCTATCGCGGCTTCACCGGCAGCTGCTGCACCTCGATCAACCATGTCGTCTGCCACGGCATACCCGGCGAGCGGGTGCTGAAGGACGGCGACATCGTCAACATCGACGTCACCATCATCCTCGACGGCTGGCACGGCGACACCAGCCGCATGTTCCTGGTCGGCGACGTGCCGATCCGCGCCCGCCGCCTCGTCGACATCACCTACGAATGCATGATGCTCGGAATCGCCCAGGCGCGGCCCGGCAACCATCTCGGCGACATCGGCCACGCGATCCAGACCCATGCCGAGCGGCACCGCTACGGGGTGGTGCGCGACTTTTGCGGCCACGGCCTCGGCCGGGTCTTCCACGACGCGCCCGAGGTCGTCCACGCCGGCCGCCCGGGCACCGGGCCCGAGCTGAAGCCGGGCATGTTCTTCACCATCGAGCCGATGATCAACATCGGCAAGCCCGGCGTGAAGGTGCTCGAGGACGGCTGGACCGCCGTCACCCGCGACCGCACCCTCTCCGCCCAGTTCGAGCATGCCGTCGGGATAACCGAGGAGGGCTGCGAGATCTTCACCAAGAGCCCGGCGGGGCTCGACAAGCCGCCTTACGCCTGACCCGCGGCGCGGCGCACGGCGCGGGGGGCTCTCGCCTCCCACGCCGCCTCCAGCCGGTCCTGGAGCGTCGCATCGTCGATCGCCGCCATCCGGACCAGCACGGCCGGCCAGCCGCGGAAATGGTCGGTGTCGTAATAAAGGTCCGGCCGCGCCTCGATCAGCGCCTGCTTGAGCTCGAGCGGGCAGTGGACGGCGAGCGCGCCCGGTTCGCGGCAGGGGCCGGCGAGAGTCTTGCCGCCGACCTTCAGCCACGGCCGGCCGTAATGCGGCGACACCGCCACGCCGGGGAGGTGCGCGGCCAGCCGCCGCGCCCGCGCAAGGATCTCGCCGTCCATCGCCCCACCCTATCCGATCGCCTCCCCGGCGTCAGCCCGGGAGGTGCCGCGCCTGGCGGATCCAGCGGCTGGCGAGGAGCTTGACCCCTCGGGTCACGGGCAGGCCGGCATGTTCGGCCGCCGGATCGGGACGCCCGTCCTCGAGCATGTTTCGGAACAGGAGGGCGTCGCCCTTGCGGCCCTTCACCTTGAGGCCGGAGGCGGTGAACAGAGTCTCCCCGCCCTCATATCCCTCGTTGAGATAGACGAGCGCGGTCGCGAGCCGCTGGTTCGCCTCGCCCGGTATGTGGTCGAGGTGGCGGCGATATTGCTGGCCCGGGCGGTAGCGCAGGATCTGCATCGGCTCGCCCTGCTCCGCCGCGGTTCCGGTGGCGGCGGCGAGCCGCCGGTTGAGCGCGTGGACGGCGGGATCCTCGATCAGCCAGTGAAGGGTGGAGCCGTCCGAGGTCCGCACCGGATCGCGATAATCGCGGCCGGTGCTCGGGTCGACGACGATGGAGGGGCCGTAGCCCGGCTCCGCTACCCGGGCGAGATAGTCGCATTCGGCCGGCGAGAGCAGGCCTGGGACCAGCCTGACGTCGGGCGAGGCGCTGAGCGGGCGCGCCGCCGGCACGGCGACGGGGTCGCCCTGCCCCGTCAGAGTCATCCTGTCGACCAGCGCAGCGGCCTCCCGGCGGCGGCGGTCGCCGCGCGCCTCGATCCGCAGCCGCTTCAGCGCCTGGGGCCAGTTGCGCGCCCCGCCCAGGCCGAGGGCGAGGAGGTTGGTGTGGAAGGCCGCGCCGCGCGCGTGCCCCGCGTCCCCCGCCCGGCCGTAAAGCGCGCGGGCGAGGCCGAGGTCCTGGGGCAGCACGTCGCCGCGCAGGCGCCACTCGGCGAGGGTGAACAGGGCCTCCGCCTCGCCGTCCGCGGCGAGCCGGTTGACGAGCAGCACGGCCTCGGCGCGCCGCCCCGCCTCGAGCAAGGCGGCGGCCTGGGCCATGAGGGCGGATGCGGCGTCCATCGCCCGGCGTCCATGCCATTGCGCCCGGCGCGCATCCAGCCCGCGCAAGACGCCGTGCGCAGGCCGCCGCGCCATGCTATGGGACGAGGCGATTTTCTCCACCCCGGAAAGGACGGCCGGATGATCCTCCCCCTGCTGCTCATCGCCTTTCAAGCCCCTGCCGGCGCGGGCGCCGCGACTCCGCCGCCGCGCCTTCCGCACGTGGACCCGGCGGGCTGCCGCACCCGTCCCTCGAACAGGATCATCGTCCAGGGCGGAGTCGCGGCGATCCACCCGGAGAACGACCCGCAGGCCGGCACCGGCGCCGTCGCGATCGGCCCCAAGCAGGACGATCCGCGCGCCATCGGCCCCAAGCAGGACGACCCCGCCAGCGGCGGCCACGGAATGGTCGCCATCGGCCCCAAGCAGGACGATCCCGCCAGCGGCGGCCATGGCATGCTCGCCATCGGCCCCAAGCAGGACGATCCTTCGCCGCCGCCCTCCTCCTCGCTCCGCCTCGACGCCTGCCCGGCGCGCTGAAGCCCGTGCCGCTCCGCTCGCCGCGGCTGGCGGGCCTGGCGATCCTCGCCTTCGTCGCGGCCGCCATCGCCGGTCCGGCGCTCGCGCGAGGGCGGGCGATCGAAGGCGGCCCGGACGCGCTTGGGGAAACGCGCTCGCTGGGCGAGGTGATCGCGTCCGCCTCGGGCCGGGTGCACATCACCGTCGTCCACGGCATGCGCGCCGATGGGCCCGGCGAATCGGCCGCCCTGCGCGCCGGTCTGGCGCGCCGGCTCCGGGGCCGCGAGGCGAGCCCGGCCGAGCGCCGCTATCTCGATGTGGGCGAGCGGCCGCGGCCCGGCACGGTCGCCGGGGTCGAGGCGTGGCGCGGCGAGCGGGAATGGCAGGCGAGCCGGCCGTTCGTCGACCGCTACCCGATCGCCCTTTCGAACGGTTCCGAACTGATCGTCGACGAGGTGAATTGGTGGCCGCTGCTCTTCCCGCTCAAGTGCCGTGTCCTGGTGCTGCCGGAGCACGACCTGTCCGGCGCCGACCGCGCCCACCTGCGGCTCTGCGCCCGTAGCGACCCGCCTTATCATCCGTGGCTCTCGGCGGAGGAGGTACGGGACGCGCTCGAGCGGCGGCCGCGGTCGGGCGGCGGGCCGCTGGCCAACCGGCGGCTCAAGCAGGAGATAATGAACTGGGGCCTCGCGGACGCCGTCGTCGCCCTCGGGCCGATGCGCCGCTACATCTCGGCCGCCCTCAACGCCGCCTTCGCGATGGCGGAGGAAGGCGCGGCCGGAGCCGGGGAGCGGGTGATCGTCTCCGCCAGCCTCGGCAGCTTCGCGGTGCTGGACTCGGCGCGGGAGGGCGGCGCGGCGAAGGCGTATCTCGCGCGCACCGACAACCTCTATTTCCTCGCCAACCAGTTCGCCTTGCTGGAGCTGGCGCGGGTGGACGTCCGGCCCGGTTCCGGCGACGAGGCGCCGTTCGCGCCCGCGCCTGCCGCCCCGCCCCTCTCCCCGGTCGAGATGCTGCGGCAATGGGCCGCGATGCCCCCGGCGGCGGCCGGGGAGAAGGCGCTGGAGGGGTCGCTCCGCCCGCGCCAGGTGATCGCGTTCAGCGACCCGGGCGACCTGCTCACCTACCGCGTCCCGGCGCTGCAGGGCGCGAAGGTGGTCAACCTCTACGTGCGCAACGCGGCGGCGCCCCTCGGCCTGTTCGAGGATCCCGTGAAGGCCCATGCGGGGCATCTCGGGAACCGGGCCGTCTGGGACATTCTCCTCGGCGGCAAGTGACCGAGCCGGCGGTCGCGACTGCGGTGGCCGGCACCGCTCGTCCCGTGCCGCGACAATGGCAGGCGTGCACGGCCGGCGCGGGAAGGGTTGCGTGGGCGGGCGGCGCGGCTATTTTGCAGCGCAGCGAAGTCTCAACCTTGGAGATCGCGCCGGTGCCTGGGCTAAAGGGCGGGGCCCGGCGCCGGACGATAGGGGCTGCGGGAGGCGCGGGTGAAGAAGATCGAGGCGATCATAAAGCCGTTCAAGCTCGACGAGGTGAAGGAGGCGCTGCACGACGTCGGCGTCTCCGGCATCACCGTCACCGAGGCGAAGGGGTTCGGCCGGCAGAAGGGCCATACCGAGCTTTATCGCGGCGCCGAATATGTGGTCGACTTCCTCCCGAAGGTGAAGCTGGAGGTGGTGGTCGAGGACGGCCTCGCCGAGCGCGTCGTCGAGACGATCGCCGCCGCGGCGCGCACCGGGCGGATCGGCGACGGCAAGATCTTCGTGAGCCCTGTGGAGGAGGCGCTGCGCATCCGCACCGGCGAGCGGGGGTCGGACGCGATCTGAGGGCGCGTGGGGACGGGTACGGCGCGGCCGCGAGTGCGCGGGGGCTCGGGGACAGTTACCGGCCTCGCGGGCCCGCGCGGAATTGCAGAGGCGGCGGGGGCCGGTAACTGTCCCCATGACAAGGCCGGCAACTGTCCCCATGCCGTGACAAGGCGGCAGCGGCCCCCGCTGCGAATGACGAGTGCCTGATGGACGAACCTCTCCTCGCCTCCATGTCCCCCGACGAGCTTCGCTCGGCGATGCGGGTGCTCGGCTACCGCACGCAGAACGACCTTGCCGGCGCGATCGGAGTCAGCCGGTCGGCGGTGAGCCTGTGGCTGGAGGGGAAGGTGGGCGTCCCGCGCCCGGTCGGAATGCTTCTGAGGATGCTCGTCGCGGCCCGCCGCCGCGCCTATTGAGCTTCTCCACGTGAAATGTTCACCGTCCGCCCGAGCGGGGTGGACGGCGCTCCGGCCGCCCGGAAAGGGTGGGGCACGCCGCCGCACGGATTCGAGGACGCGCGGCGCCCCCCCTGTTTGACGAGGAACGTGACATGGCAAGCGACGCGGGCAAGATCCTGAGCCGGATCAAGGACGAGGAGATCGAGTGGGTCGACCTCCGCTTCACCGATCCGCGCGGCAAGTGGCAGCACCTCTCGATGGTCTCGTCGATCGTCGACGAGGACCAGCTCGTCGACGGCTTCATGTTCGACGGCTCCTCCATCTCCGGATGGAAGGCGATCAACGAGAGCGACATGATCCTGAAGCCGGATCTGGACGCCGTCTATGTCGACCCGTTCAGCGCGACGCCGATGCTGGTGCTGTTCTGCGACGTCGTCGACCCGGGCACCGGCGAGCTCTACTCGCGGGACCCGCGCTCGACGGCGAAGCGCGCCGAGACCTATCTCAAGGGCACCGGGATCGGCGACACCGTCTATGTCGGCCCCGAGGCCGAGTTCTTCATGTTCGACGACGTCCGCTTCGAGGACGGCTACAACGCCTCCTATTTCCGCATCGACGACATCGAGCTGCCGACCAATAGCGGCCGCGAATATGAAGGGGGCAACCTGGCCCACCGGCCGCGCGCCAAGGGCGGCTATTTCCCGGTGGCGCCGGTCGACAGCGCCACCGACATCCGCGCCGAGATGGTCTCCACCATGCTGGAGATGGGCCTGCCGATGGACAAGCACCATCACGAGGTGGCGGCGGCGCAGCACGAGCTCGGCCTCACCTACGGCACGCTGACCGAGACGGCGGACCGAATGCAGATCTACAAATATGTCGTCCACATGGTCGCCCACGCCTACGGCAAGACCGCGACCTTCATGCCCAAGCCCATTGCCAAGGACAACGGCTCGGGCATGCACACCCACATCTCGATCTGGAACGGCGGCAAGCCGCTCTTCGCCGGCAACGGCTATGCCGGCCTTTCCGAGACGGCGCTCTATTTCATCGGCGGGGTGATCAAGCATGCCCGCGCCCTCAACGCCTTCACCAACCCGACGACCAACAGCTACAAGAGGCTGGTGCCGGGCTTCGAGGCGCCGGTGCTGCTCGCTTATTCGAGCCGCAACCGCTCCGCTTCCTGCCGGATCCCCTACGGCGCGGGCGAGAAGGCGAAGAGGGTCGAGTTCCGCTTCCCCGACGCGCTCGCGAACCCCTATCTCGCTTATTCGGCGCTGCTGATGGCGGGGCTGGACGGCATCCAGAACCGCATCCATCCGGGCGACCCGATGGACAAGAACCTCTACGACCTGCCGCCGCAGGAGCTGGTCAACGTGCCGACGGTGTGCGGCTCGCTGCGCGAGGCGCTGATCGCCCTCCAGAACGACCGGGCATTCCTGACCAGGGGGGACGTCTTCTCGGACGACCAGATCGACGCCTATGTCGAGCTCAAGTGGGAAGAGCAGATGCGCTGGGAGACGACTCCGAGCCCGGTCGAATACGACATGTATTATTCGAGCTGAGGTCGGCCGCGGGGCGGGTCAGCCGGAGCGGCGCCGTTTCGTCGCCAGAGGCGACGGAGCGGCGGCGGTTTCCGGCGCGTGGCCGGGATCGAGGTAGCGCGGCGTCAGCGGCCTGTGCGGATCGGCGGGCGCGCGGCGGGCGCGGGCGAGGCGGGCGAGGTTGAACGGCCGAGCGAACATGAGGCCGATCTGCCCGCGCTGCCGCCAGCGCACCTGAACCTCGACGCGGCCGTCCTCGTCGAGGTCGAGGTCGAGGACGGCGCGCTCGCCGGGCGCGACCGTCGCCTCGGCTTCGATCATCGCGCCCCCTTCCGAAATGTTGCGCAGCCGAACCGGCGCCTCGCCGCCGTCCCACTTCAGCCGGCCGTTGCGGATCAGGCGGTGGCGCGGCGGCCGGCTGAAGCCGATCACCTCCGCGCTCGGACGGCTGTCGGTGGCGAGCTTCAGCGCGTCCTCCGCGGGCGCGGGGCGGCCGAACTGGAAGCCCTGCACCTGGCTGCAGCCGAGGCGCCGGATCAGCGCCACCGCCTCCGGCGACTCGGCGCCCTCGGCGGTGGTGTCCATGCCGAGGCTCTCGGCGAGGACGACGATGGCTCGGACGATGGCGGCGTTGCGGCTGCCGGCGGCCGCGGCGCCCTGGACGAAGCTGCGATCGATCTTGATCTTGTCGAGCGGCGCGGTGCGCAGCTGGCCCAGCCCCGACTGGCCGGTGCCGAAATTGTCGAGCGCCAGGCGCACACCGATCCGCTTCAGCCGCTCCAGCCGCTCGGCTGTCCGCGGCCCGTCGAGGAAGACCGCCTCGCCGACCTCGAGCTCCAGCCGCTCCGGATCGAGCCCGACATGGGCGAGCGTGCCGGCCAAAGTCGCCGGCAGCGCCGGGTCGGCGAGCTGGGCGGGCGACAGGTCGACGGCGATGCGGATGTGCGCCGGCCAGCGCCCCGCCTCGCGGCAGGCGGTGCGCAGCACCCAGTCGCCGATTCGCGGCATCAGCCCCGCTTCCTCGGCGATAGGGATGAGATCGGCGGGCATGACGATGCCGCGGGTCGGGTGGTGCCAGCGAAGCAGCGCCTCGAAGGCGACGATGTCCTCGGTCACCGAATCGACGATGGGCTGGTAGAGCAGCCGCAACTGGTCGCGGCCGAGCGCCTCGCGCAGGTCGTTCTCGAGGAGCTGACGGTCCGCCGCTTCGGCGCGCAGGCCCGGGTCGAACAGACGGAAGGCGCCCCGGCCGGCGGCCTTGGCGGCGTAGAGGGCGAGGTCGGCGTCGCGCACCAGTTCCGCGGCATAGGCCCTGCCCGGGCGGCCGACGGCGATGCCGACCGACGTGCCGATCTCGATCCGGTGGCCGTCGACCTGATAGGGCCTCGAAACCTCGGCGATGAGGGCGCCGGCGAGCTCGCCGAGATCTCCCTCGCCGTCGCAGCCGGGGAGGATCGCCTCGAACTCGTCGCCGCCCAGGCGGCCGACGACGCCGTGGCGGCCGAGCACGCCGGTGAGCCGCTCCGCCACCTTCCTCAGCAGCTTGTCGCCGACAGGGTGGCCGAGCGTGTCGTTGACCTGCTTGAAGCGGTCGAGATCGATCATGAACAGGCCGCAGCCCTGGCGCCGTTCCGCCGCGTTGGCGAGCGCCTCGTCGAGCATTCCGCGCATCGTCGCGCGGTTCGGAAGGCCGGTGAGGCTGTCGTAGCGCGCGAGCTTCTTGGTCTCCGCCTCTCCGCGCTGCTGCTCGCTGAGATTGGCCCCGAGGCCGCGGAAGCCGAGGAAGCGGCCGAAGGAATCGAAATTGGGGCTGCCGGAAAGCGACCACCGGACGTCGCCGGCGCCGGCGCCGGGTGCGCGCACGGTCGCTTCGGCGAAGGGGAAGCGGCTGGCGAAGTGGAAGGAGAGGGTCTCGTCCGCCCCCTCGGCGAAGAGCACATCCTGGAGCGGCCGGCCGAGCAGCTCGCCCCGGCTGGTGCCGAGCCGGGCGGCGAGCTGCTCCGAGACGTAGGTGAGGGCGCCGCGGGCATTGGTCTCCCAGAACCAGCCGCGGCCCGACGCTTCGTAATCGTCGACGAAGCGCTCCGCCTTCTCCGCCTCGGCCTCGAGGCGCAGGCGGCGGCGCACGACCAGCACCTGGTCGCGGGCGCGGAACAGGCTGAGCACGACGAGCACGATCGCCATCGCCCCGCCGACGCCGAGAAGATCGCGGTCCACCCCGGCGGCGGCGCTGGTCGCCCAGATCGCGGCGCAGCTCGAAGCCGCCAGCGCCGGGACGAGGAAGAAGAGTGGGAGGCTCGAGCCGACGCCGACGATCAGCGAGCCGCGTATGGCCAGCGAGGAGGCGGCGGGACCCGAGGCGATCGCGGCGGCGGCCGCCACCCATAGCGCCCCGGTGACGAGCGAATGGGCGGCGAGGAGACGGACGAGGCCGCGCGGCGCCATCGCCCCGCGCAGCGACCGCCACAGCCCGAGGTCGGCGAGCAGCACCGCGGCCGCCAGCCAGGAGGCGGTCGCGCGCGGCGGAGACAGGCCGGCGCTCCACAGGCCGTGGACCAGCACGGACGCCCAGAGCAGGTGGCAGGCGGCGAGCAGCGGCACGGCGACGGCGAGCGAGCGCGCCCGCTCGGCGGCGACGCCCGCCATCTCCTCGTCGCGGGCGGCGCAAAGGTCGAAGCTCAAGAGGTGCGCGAGCGACAGCGGCGCGGCTTCGCCCGAATCCTCGATCAGCCCGGAGAAGCGGCCCCTGCGCATGCTGTCTGCAACACCTCCCACGGCAGCCCTCGCGCGACGCGCGCGAGCGCGCCAAGTCTTGCCTGATGCAGGTTAAGATTGACCCTCCACCGAGGGTTAATGCGGCGAACGGCGGTCAGCGCGAGGCGCCGCCTTTGTACATCGGCAGGGCGGCGAGGATCCGGGTGCGGAGCTGGCGATCGACCGCGCTGCGCCCGGCCCGCTTCGCCGCCGCCCGCTGCACCAGCAATTGGGCGAGCGCCTGCTGCCCCTCGCCGACGCTCCATTCGCAGGCGTCTAGGTTTATCGACTGGAAGAAGCGCGCGCCGAACTCGCCCTCGCGCTGCCACTCCACCTGCGCCTCGACGGGGCCGAGGCCGGGTATCTCCAGCGAGACGCTTCCGCCCGGGCGGACGCGCGCCTCGCAGGCGGCGCGGAAGCCGAACTCGGAGAGATCGATCATCCGGATCTCGACGCTGCTCCAGCTGTTCGGCCTGAGCCGCGCCGCCTCGTCCAGCGCAAGCCGCTCGGCGCGCCTTCCTGCATCCTCGATCCGGATCGGCTTCGATCCCATCGCCCGCCCTTCAACTCTCGTTCGATCGGTGCCGAAGAGTAGACGCGCGGGGTTAACGAAGTGCTGACCGGGTCAATAATCCTTGGACACCCGGACGTTGACGCTGTCGCGGCCGATCGTCGAGATGCTGGACAACAAGGCGAGCCAGCGTGTGATGCGGTATTCGACCGTCGTCGCCGAGTATCCGCGGGCGTCGGTGACCACTTCCACGTAGACGCGCCGGCCGAGATACTTGCCGGCGGCAATGGCGGTGCCTTGCCCCGTCGTGATGTCGGCCGGAACGATACGAAGCCGATCGAGGCCGGTGGCGGCGCGAACCGCATTGATCGGATCGAGCATGCCGCCGCTGCTGTTGAGCGAGGCGACCGCCGCGGCGAGCTGAAGCGCCTCGGGGGCCGAGAGATTGGTGATCGACGTCCCGAACAGAAGGCGGCTCAACAGCTCGTCCTGGGGCAAAGCGGGCGTGGAGGTGAAGGCGATCTCCGGGCGCATGCCGCGGCCGGTGACCCGGATGACGGCGTTGAGCCCCTGCACGCCGCCTTCCGCGGTGATGTCGAGCACCGGGTTGACCGGCGATTCGCCGAGGAAGCGGATGACGCCCCGCTCCAGATCGAACCGCCGCCCGGCGAAATCGTAGCTGCCGCGGACGAGGTCGGCGCGGCCCTTGATCCTCGGCTCGGTGACGGTCCCGGCGATGTCCAGATTGGCGGACCATTCGGAATTGATGCCGAGGCCCGTCACCATCAGCCGGTTCGGCGCGTCGACCTGAAGGTCGAGCTTCCACGGAGTCAGGCGTTTGGGCTCGGGCCGCTCGTCGGGCGGCAGGTTGACCTCGCGGACGTTGAGCCTGGCGACCTGGGCCGCGGCGGTGGCGGCGCCGAGCCGGAAAGCCCCGGTGACCAGCCGCACCCGTCCCGAGATGCTGCCCGAACCCCGCTCCGAGCGGATGGCGATCGGCCCCGTCACCTGCGCCTTGATGTCGTCCCGGTCGAGCAGCTGCGCCGCCTGCGCGTCGAGCGACACGTTCATGCCGAAGCCTTCCGCTGCGCCGAGGTCGAAGCGGCCGGAGCCGGTGACCGTCCCGCCCCGCTTGGTGGTGCCTGCAAAGCTGTCGAGGACGAGCTGCGAGCCTCCGAAGCGGCCCGAGGCGCGGACATTGTCGATCACCATGCCGGTGACCGCGCTTTCGATCCGCGCCTTGTCGGTGCGCAGCGAGCCTCGGATCTGCGGGTTGTTGAGCGTGCCCGTGGCGTCGGCGCCGACCGCGACCGGGCCGCTGACGTCGAGCAATTCCACCCCGGTCAGCCGCCACAGCGTGTCGGCCGGGCCGTTATAGCGTATCTGCGCGAAGAGCGGCGCGGCGGCGAGGCGCTCGCCGATATTGCCCGACGTGCCGATCGGCGCCAGCCGGGCCTGGGCGCGGCCGATGGTGCGACCTTCGCTGACGGCGACGGCGCGGATGCCGGCGTTGCGGCCGACGAGACGGGCGGCGACCCCTATGTCGACCGGGCGGGAGGAGAGGACGAGGCCGGAGCGGGTGAGGCCGCGCACCGTCAGGTTCATGTCGCCGGAGGGGTCTCCCGCCGCGCCGAACCGGTAGTTGAGAGTCCCCGACGCGCTCCCGCCGAGGCCGAGCTCGGGCCAGCCTATGTCGAGGACGGAAAGCGGCATCGCGTCCATCCGGGCGCCGAGCTCGGTGGTGGCGCCGCCGAACAGCCCCGAGACGCGGGCGCTGCCCCCGGCAAAGGCGAGCGCGGTGGGCGAGAGCCGCCAGCCGTCTCCCTCGCGGGTCAGAACGGCGGGCTCGGTAAGCTGGATAGGCTTTCGATCCACGGTGCCCCGGCCCGTCACCCGAAGCCGCCCGGGCGCGATGTCGGTCACCGTCTCGAACGCGAAGCTTCGGCCGCGCGTGCCGGCGATCCGGGCGGAGATGCGCCCGGAGCCCCCGCGCATCTCGCCCGAAGCGGAGACGGTCGCGACGGAAAGGGCGCCGCGGCTCAGGCCCCGGGCGTTGAGGGTGCCGCGCAGGGAGGTGCCCGCCGGGTCTAGCAGTGCGACGCCCTCAAGGCGCCCGCTTCGGATCGTCACCGGCGGCGGACCGGCGAAGCGGGCGTCGTGGGCGGCTAGGTCGATGCGGACCCGCTGCACCGTCCCCACCGGATCGAACGTCAGCTTGCCGTCGAGCCCGCCGCCGGCGACGTTCAGCACGCCGGTGAAGCCGCCGGGGTCGGAGCGCAGCGTCCCGGAGGCGCGGGTGTTCGAGACGTTGAGGGCGGCGATCTGGATCAGCGCCGCCTGGCCCTGCGGCAGGAGGATGTTGCCGGTGGAGGTGAACGGCCCGAGCGCCGAGCCGCCGGCGGCGCGATAGGCGAAGCCGGAGGCGGTCGGGTCGAGGTTGAGGAGCACGTCCTTCAGCCCCATCGCCTGGTTGGGCCGGGCGAGGCGGATCACCAGCTTCGGCCGGTCGATCCGGCCGTCGAGCGTCATCGCGAAGGGACCGTAGGTCGCCTGATTGCCCTTGCCCTCGAAGAAGAAGGTGCCGTCCTTGCGCCGGTAGCCGCTGCCCTGGATCGCGATCGCCGGACCCTTGAGGCGAAGGTTGACGAAATGGATGATGAGGTCCGGCCCCCGGACGAGGTCGGTCTCTATCTCGGGAAGGCCCCCGGCGAGCCCGGCAAGGAAGCGGTTGTCGAAGCGCCGTACCCAGGCATGGCCGCGGCCGGTGACGAGGGTGCCGTGGCCGCTGGGATGGGGCACGACCCTGAGCTCGCTCGTCACGTCGACGATTCCGAGCCCGGGGATGAAGTAGCGGGTGAGGCCGCCGGTGAGGACCACGTTATACTTGCCGGTGGCGAGGTCGACGAGCAGCGAGACCTTGCTCTTGAGCTTGTCGGAGGTGAGGTCGAGCCCCTCCCCCGTCAGTTGCCTGGCGGTGACCTTGAGATCGCCCCGGACCCGCAGGTTGGCAAGGATGCCGCCGGCGACGTCGCCCACGCCGGTCACCCGCCGGGCCGTCATCAGCACCGGCACGGTGACGGGCGCCCGCGACAGCCTTCCTCGCCCTTCCGCCTTCACGTCCTCGAAGCCGGTATTGTCGAAGGCGATGCGCGGCGACGAGATCCGATAGGCGAAGGCGGCGCGGGCGAACGGGCCGTCGAGCGTGGCGGTGAGCCGCACCTTCTGGCCCGTCATGTTCGGGAACAGGGCGGACGGCCGCAGGAGGTCGGCACCGATGCGAAGGGTGCGGAAGCGGCTCTGCGCGAGGTCGACGCGGCCGGCGCCCTCAAGCTTCAGCGAGGGCGAGCGAAGCGAGAGGCGGCCGTCGAGCTGGCGATCGGCGAGTGTCGCGACCCCGGCGATCTCGACGACCGGGGCGGTGAGGCGCTGCTTCTTGCCCGTCCAGAACTGGGCCGGCGCGGCACGCCCCGAGACGCTGTAGCGGCCGCTGTCGGCGCGCAGCGCCAGCCGGGCGGTGCGGCGGCCGGAAAGATCGAGACGGGCGTCGCCCTTCCACTGCTTCCAGCTCCCGTCGCCGGCGATGACGAGGACGATCGGGCGGTCCGTCCCAAGCAGGCGGCCGACGACGCTGCGGGCCGGCGCGGCGACTCGCGCGTCGAGATCGAAGCGATTGCGGTCCGGCTCGGCGTCGAGGCTGAGCGAGAGGCGATCGCCGCCGCCCTTCACCGCCGCCTCCAGGCGCAGCAGGGCGCGGCCGGCGCGTATGTCCGCCTCCCCCCGCAAGGCCGCGACGCGAGGCTCGCCGGCGATGGCGGGGCCGATGCGCAACTGGCCGATCCTCAGCCGGCCGACATGGATGTCGAAGCCGGGAAGGATCGGCCCGGGCCTTTCGGAGGGGTTGAGCCTGGGGAGGCGGTGGAGGGCGGCAAGGTCCGCGTCGAAATCGTGGATGATCAGGCGGTTGGTGATCCATCCGAGCGGCTGCCAGTCCACCCGGACGAGGGCGCTTTCGGCGAACAGGCCCTTGGTGTCGTAGAAGCGGACGTCGCGAAGCCGGGTCCCGCCCCAGATCGAGCCTTCGATCCGGCCGATGCGGATCCGCAGGCCCGAATGGGGCGCCATGCGGGCGATGCGATCGGCGAGGAAGCGATGGCCGGGCCCGGTGTCGAGCAGCGCCGCGCCGGCGGCGAGGAGCAGGCTGAGGCCGAGGGCGAGGCCGACGACCAGCTTGGCGAGCCGCGACAGCAGCCGGAAGCGGCGCCTCCTCGCCCCGGGCGGCGCCTCTTCGAGCGGGTCTTCCTGCTCGGCCACTAGAAGGCCTGGCCGAGCGAGACGTAGACGGCGATGCGGCTGTCGCCCGCCTGCGGGTTGAGCGGCGTGCCGACGTCGACCCGGATCGGCCCGAAGCGTGTGTGGTAGCGCACGCCGATGCCGGCGCCGGCGCGCAAGGTGCCGAGGCGGGGCAGCGGCGAGGTGTAGATGTTGCCCGCGTCGAGGAACGGCACGATCCCCCAATTCCCGAGCCGGACTCGCGCTTCGATCGCGAACTCGGCGAGGCTGCGGCCGCCGATCGGATCGTTGAACACCGGGTCGCGGGGCCCCAGCCGCTGGTAGCCGTAGCCGCGCACCGAGCCGCCGCCGCCGGCATAGAAGCGCCGCGAAGGCGCGATCTGGTCGCGGCTCGCGCCGACGATGGTGGCGAGCCGGGTTCGGCCGGCGAGGACCACTTTCGGCGAGACCGGATGATAGAAGCTGCCGTCGAATTGGACGCGCGAATAGCCGAAGGCGCCGGCGTGGAGCGACAGCTCCGGCGAGAATCGCGCGGACAGGCGATAGCCGCGGGTGGGATCGAGCAGGTCGTCCGAGCCGTCGTAGGACAGGGTGGCGGGCAGCGCGCCGATGAGGAAGGTGCGGCGGCGGGTGGTGCCGCTGGCGAGATCGACGTCGCGCTCGTCGGTGGCGATAAGCTCCCCGCCAAGCGACCAGGTCCAGCGCTTCTGCCAGATGATGTTCGTCTGCCGCTCGATGCCGGCCGCGAGGTTGAAGGAGCGGGCGTCGTAGCCCGGGCGGTTCTCGTGACTGGCGACGGCCTGGGCGGTGAGCACCTGGTCGCGGCGGCGGAAGTTGTTCATGCGCAGCGTGCCGCCGAGCAGCTGCTCCTGGGTGCCGGCGACGCCGCGGACGGTGACCGCTCCTTCCGGCGAGACGAGGTTGCGATGCTGCCAGCTCGCCTCGATCCTGATGCCCTCGCCGGTGCCGTAGCCCGCCTGGCCGGCGATTGTGCGCATCGGCGCCGGTTCGAGCGCCACGGCGATGTCGACGCTCTTCGGATCTCCGGTCGGCACCGCCCGGACGGCGACGGTGGAGACGAGCCCGGTGGCGACCAGCGCTCGTCGCAGATCGTCGACCTTGTCCGCCTCGTAGCGCTGGCCCGGCCTGAAGCGGGCGATGGTCTGGATATGGGCGGCGCTGAACAGCGGCCTCCCCTCGACGAGGATGCGCCCGAAGCGGCGCTCGCCATTGGGGGTGACGGGCAGGGTGAGTGCGGCGGTGCGAGTCTCGTGGTCGACCGCGACGTCGAGCTCGCCGACGTCGGCGAAGGCGTAGCCGCGCCGGCCCAGCTCCGCCCTAAGCGCCGCCTCGCCCGCCTGGACCTGGTTGGCGTCGACCGGGTCGTTGGGCTTGACCGCGAAGGCGGCGCGCAGCGCTGCGGCGTCCGCCCCGGCCGAGTCGAGGCCCGGCAGGCGCACCTCGGCGAAGCGGTAGAGCGGTCCCGGCTCCGCCTCGAGGGTCACCGTCACCCGGCCGCCGTCCGGCGCCGCCTCGACGCGGGTGTAGACGGTGGCGTCGTAATGGCCGTGGCCGCGCAGAAGCTCGGCGAGCAGATCCGCATCCTCGCGCGCGCGGCGGTCGATCTGGGCGGCGTTGGCGGGGTCCTTGCGCGTGGCCTGGAGCGTCGAGAGCTGGTCGAACTGGGTCCGCACCGCCGCCTCCGTCTCGGGGTCGAGGCCGGTGATCTGGACGGCATAGGCCCGCTCCGCCTCCGTGTCGGCGAGGCCGGCGCGGGGCGCGGTGGCGATCGCCTCGGGCGCTTCCTGCTGGAGATCGGGCCAGTCGACGCCGATGTCGGGCATCGGATCGAGCGGCGCGGCGGGATCCGGCAGGTCGGGAACGGGAATGGGCGCCGGCGCGGGCGGCGCCGGGGAAGGCTCCGGCTGCGCGAGCGCGACGCCCGGCCAGCAGAGAAGGGCGGCGGCAGAACAGGATGCCGCGAGAAGCCGCCCCGCAACGACTTGGAACATCGGCGGAAACTAGCGGGCGCCGCCTCCCCCCGCCAGCCAAATCGCGCCGGGGCGTTCGGCGGCGCGCAAAGGTGCCGGGAAGCGAGGGTCCCCCGGCCGCCGCCGTCAGTGAAGAGCGCCGGTCACCTCGTCGTCGCGCAGCAGGGCGATCATTCGCGCCGCCTGCCGCCAGCGGCAGAAATGGACGAGATTGCCGACGTCCCGGCTCTCGCCGGCGCGGCGCACGGCCTCGGAGGCGGCATATTCGCCGAAACGCTCGATCAGCTCGCCGGCGTCGGCCAGCACCTGCCGGCCCGCAATATGGACGTCGTGGCGCAAATTCCCTCCCCGCGCATCGGCTTTCCCCGTGCCCGCGGAGCTAGCAGGCGGAGGTTTCGAAACTGCCCAAGCGACAGGGTTAACGCGCCTCGCGATTGCCCCGCGCGCCCGGCTCTGCCAAAGGCGCGACCATGGACCGGCGGCGTCGCTACAGCCAGGCGGGGGGCTTCATCCTCGCGGCGAGCATCATCGCCGGGACGGTCGGCGGGGCGATCGTCGGCCAGTCGAGCGCGGGCTTCCTGGCCGGCGCCGCGGCGGGGATATTGCTCGCCCTTCTGATCTGGCTGATCGACCGCCGGCGCGGCTGAGGACCGGCCTCAGCGAAGCTGGCGGCCCATCCACACGACTCGGCCGATGACGCTTAGGCCCGCGGGGTCGCAGCCCGGCCAGCTCGGATAGGCCGGATTGTCGCTGAGCACCGAGATACGGCCGCCCTCGGGCGAGAGCGCCACCCTCTTCACGACCAGCGCCTCCTCGATGCGCAGCACGTAGATGCCGTCGCGCAGGCGGTCCGCGCCGTCGCCCGCGTCGACGAGTATCTCGTCGCCGTCCGAGAGGGTCGCCGTCATCGAATCGCCCTCGACGCGGATCATCGAGAGGCGCGAAGGATCGCCGATCCCGAGGCGGCGCAGCCAGAGCGGATCGAACGCCATGCGGCCGAGCGGCCGAGCGTCCGAATCCAGGCTCCCCGCGCCGGCCGACGCGCCGACCTCGAGCCGCGGCACCGCGATCAGCTCGGAAAGCTCCGGCGGAGGCGCCGCCGGCGCGCCGAGGAGACGCTCGTCGATTCCGAAATAGCGGGCGAGCCGCCGCCGGTCCTCCTCAGCCAGGCGCTTGGGCGTGCCCCGCTTGATGAATTGCTGAATGTAGGCCGCGTTGCGGCCGAGCATGCGCGAGAGGCCGACATAATCGTCCCCCCGCTCGTGGATCAGGCGATCCAGCACCTCTCGTGGCGTTTCCATATTCCTTCCCTATCATAGGAATCGCCCTAGACAAATAGGAAACTGTCCGCAAGATGAGAACATAAGTGGAACAGTGATTCGGAAGGGACGAGGCGGTGTCGATCGAGGGTGAGTTGCTCATGCGCATCAACAAATATCTGAGACGGACCGGGATACCGGCCTCCCGGCTGGGCCGGCATGCGGTGAACGATCCGAAGCTCGTCTTCGATATGAGGGCCGGGCGGTCGCTCGGTCCGCGGATCCAGCAGCGGCTTCGCGCGTGGCTGGACGACCGCGACGAGGAGCGGCCATGAGCCGGGCGAGGCCGGACGCCTCGGGCGCCCTGCTGCGGGCCATCCGGCAGGCGGTTGCCGGCTTCCGGGTCGATTTCCAGCTGGAGGAGCTGAGGAGCCGGAGCTGGGCTAGCGTGACCTTCGCCGGGGCCCGCCACGAGCTCGCCTTCCGGCTGGGCGGAGCGGAGGCCGGGGCCGCTGCTGCGGCGCTGGTGCGAGGGCTCAACGCCGCCGAGTTCAGGCTGCGCGGCCACATCCTCGCCGACATCGCGTTGACGTCCGAGGAGCACAAGGAGGGGACGGCGCGGCTCGCGCTGGAAGCGCTGACGGTCGAGGACGGCTAGGGTCAGCCCGGCTGGCCGGCGACCTTCTGCAGCTCGGCTATGGCGCTGCGCAGGCGATGGCCGACACGGTCGCTCGCCTCTTCCGGCGCCGGGGCGGACGGCGCGACGCGCGCCGGCTCGGCCGCCGGCGCGGCATGGCGCACGATCGCCTGGCGCTTGCGGCCGAGGCCGGATTCGAACCGCTCCATCAGGCCCGACAGGTCGGCCGCGGGCTCGGGCGCCTCCGCCGCCTCGGCCGGCAACGGCACGGGGGCGGGGGCGGGGGCGGCGTCGCTCGGCGCGGGGCCGGCCTCGTCCTCCCCGGCAGGCGCGGCGGGCGGTGCTGAATCGGCGACGGGCTCTTCGTCCGCCGGCTGCTGCGGGACGAGGAAGGGGGCGACGGGGCTCGGCCGGTCCGCGACTTCGACGATCGGCGCGGGCGCCGGCTCGGCGGCGGGCGCCTCCGGCGGCGGGAGGTCGAGGATGTCGAGGGGCTCGCCCAGCTCCCGGCCTGCCAGGATCGGCCGGCGGGCCGGGGCGTCGGGATGGGCGTCGGCGCGGCGCAGCCGGAGAAGCCCCGGCTGTGCGTCGCTCTCGTCCTCCGCTTCCGAGGCGGCGTCGGCCGCGGCGGCGGCGGCGGCGGCGGGCGCCGAGCCGAGCGCGCGCAGCAGCGACCAGACGAAGGCGAAGACGAAGAGCGCGGCGGCGGCGACGACGGCGAGCCGTGCCGTGTCGCCGAGCGGCGGCTGCGCGGCGGCGAGGATGTTGGGAAGCCCGCTCCTGACGACGAGGCCGGAGAAGAGCGGCTCCGGCATCGCGAAGACGAGGAAGGCCGCCGAGGCCGCCGCGAGGGCGGCTACCGCCGGATCGAGCGCCGACCAGAGCCGGCTGCCACGCTTGCTTTTTGCCATCACCCTGCCTTGCCCGTCAGTCTTCGATAGGCCGGCATGTAGCTGGAAATATTTGACGACCAGTTACGATCGCGCTCGACGAAGCGGCGGGCGACGTCGCGCCTTCCCTCCCAGAGCGGCCGGTTGGCGAACAGCTTGTCGAGCGCCTCGGCCAGGGCGGCGGGATCGCCGGCCGTGAAGAGCGTTCCGGTGACGCCGTCCTCGATCAGCTCGCGGTGACCGCCGACATTGGACGCCACGACCAGCTTGCGCTGGGCCATCGCCTCCAGCGGCTTCAGCGGGGTGACGAGCTCGGTCAGCCGCATCGCCTTGCGCGGATAAGCGAGGATGTCGATCACGCCGTAATAGCGTTCGACCTCGTGATGCGGGACCCTTCCGGCGAAATGGATCCGCCCGCGCGCGGGGGATTCTTCGGCCTGGGCCTTGAGCGCCGCTTCCATCGGCCCGCCGCCGACCAGCACCAGCTGCGCCTTCGGACGGCGGGCGAGGAGGAGGGGCATGGCGGCGATGAGATCGTCGAGGCCTTCGTAATCGTAGAAGGAGCCGATGAAGCCGACGACGTCCGCGCCGGCGAGGCCGAGGCGGCGGGCGAGATCGAGGTCGCGGCCCGGCGGGTTGCCGAACAGGCTCATGTCGACGCCGTTGGGAGCGACGAGGACCTTCTCGCCGGCGATGCCGCGGGCGACGAGGTCGCGGCGGAGGCCCTCGCAGATGACGGCGACGGCGTCGGCCCGGCGGGCGGCCCAGGTCTCCAGGCTGCGGGTGAGGCGATAGCGGGGCGAGCCCTCTCGCCCGGTGCCGTTTCCGACCGCGGCGTCCTCCCAGAAGGCGCGTATCTCGTAGAGCAGCGGGAGGCCGCGGCGGCGGGCGACGGGAAGCGCGGCGAGGGCGTTCAGCACCGGCGAGTGGACGTGGAGCTGGTCCGGCCGCCATTCGTCGACGAGGCGCTCGAGCCGCGCCTCCAGCGCCTTGATCTCCCGCCACTCGCGCAGCGGCGAGGGCGCCGGCGGCGGCGGCGGCGTGCGGTGGAAGACGATGCCGTCGATCGTCTCCGGGTCCGTGCCCGCGGCGCCCTGCCGGCCGCCGGTGAGGCAGCGGACCTCGAGCCCGCGCGCCTGCTGCGCGGTGACGATCGCCCGCGTGCGGAAGGCATAGCCGCTGTGCAGCGGCAGGCTGTGGTCGAGCACGTGGAGAATGCGCATGACGCGCATCTATGGCGAAGGAGGCTTAACGCCGCGTCAACTGGAGCGGAGCTAGGGAGCATCGACAATCCTCCCTGTCGCTGCAGGCGATGGGGAGGGGGACCGTGCGAGCACGGTGGAGGGGCTATCCGCGCCGACGGCCCTCCACCGGCTTGCAGCCGGTCCCCCTCCCCATCCGCTCCGCGGACGGGGAGGACGAGAGGCAGCGAAAGGGCTCGCGGATGATCGACAATTTCGCGCTGGGGTTGAGCCACGCCCTGCTGCTGCTCGCGGCATGGCGGCTGGTGTCGCGGCGCGACCTCGACGATCCCGAGGCGCCGGCGCCCGATCCGGCGGCGAAGCCGGCCCGCGGCTTCAGGAGGGCCGGGCCGGGTGCGTGACCTCGCCTTCGTCGGCTTCCTGATCGCCCTGCTCGGCCTCGGCTTCCGGCGGCCGTTCCTGTTCGTGCTCGCCTACGCCTATGTCGACATCGTCGCGCCGCAGCATCTTTCCTATTTCCTGCTGAACTCGATCCAGCTCTCCGCCATCGTCTTCGTGCTTGCCGTCGGCGGCTGGCTCGTCGCCGATGCCAGGAAGGGCGCGACCTTCGCGCCGCGGCAGGGGCTGATGCTGCTCCTCCTGCTCTGGGCCGGCTTCACCACCCTCCACGCCGACTTTCCCCAATTCGCGCCCGACAAATGGGAATGGGTCTGGAAGGCGATGGTCTGGGCGATCTTCCTGCCGCTGGCGCTGCGCACGCGCCTGCGCCTGGAAGCCTACCTGCTCTTCATGACCCTTTCGGCGGCGGCGATCATCATCGTCGGCGGGATCAAGACGGCGGCGTCGGGCGGCGGCTACGGCGCGCTCAACCTGATGGTGACGAGCAACAGCGGGCTCTACGAGGGCAGCACCATCTCGACCGTGGCCATCGCCCTCATCCCCGTCATCCTGTGGCTTGCACGCTTCGGCACGATCTTCCCGCGCGACTGGCGGGTGAGGCTGTTCGCCTACAATCTCGTCTTCGCCTGCCTGCTCATCCCGGTGGGGACGGAGGCGCGCACAGGCCTCATCTGCATCGGCGTGCTCGCCGTCCTCACCTTGCGCGACGTCAAGCGGCGCTTCGTCTACGCCGGGCTGATCGCCGCGTCGGTCGCCATCGCGATCCCCTTCCTCCCGCAGAGCTTCTCGACCCGGATGGGAACGATCCAGAACTACCAGGCCGATACCTCGGCGGCCTCGCGGCTCGCCGTCTGGGCGTGGACCTGGGGCTATGCGAGGCAGCATCCGCTCGGCGGCGGCTTCGAGGCCTATCGCCAGAACAACCTGCAGGTGCACACAGTCGCCAAGGCGGGCGAGCCGGGAGCGGCGCAGGAAGTCGACTGGCGAGTCCAGGAGGACAGGGCGCGCGCCTATCACAGCTCCTATTTCGAGATGCTCGGCGAGCAGGGCTTTCCGGGGCTGTTCCTGTTCCTCCTCATCCACGCCATCGGCCTCCTCAGGATGGAGAGCGTGCGCCGGCGGTTCCGGCGCTCCGCCGGGCAGGAGCAGGAATGGATCGCGCCGCTCGCCACCGCCCTTCAGGCGGCGCAGATCATTTACCTGGTGGGATCCCTGTTCGTCGGAATCGCCTTCCAGCCGTTCGTCTGGATGCTGATCGCGGTGCAGATCGGCTTCGACGGGTTCGTTGCCCGCCGCTACCCGGCGAGGAAGAGGGCGCCCCCGGTGCGGCCCCGGGCTGCGGCGCCGGCCGCCTGAGGAACGAAGCCGCGGCGCGGGCGCTTATGCGTCCGCATGACAAGGCTGAGATATGTCGACGACAGCGTCCCGGGCATCAGCCGCAAGCGGCAGGGGCGCTACTGGCTCTATTTCGACGCCGGCGGCGGACGCATCACCGATCGCGAGGAGATCGACCGGCTGAACGGCGTCGGCATGCCGCCGGCCTATGAGCGCTGCTGGTTCTGCCCCTTCCCCAACGGCCATATCCAGGCGGTCGGCTTCGATGCCAAGGGACGCAAGCAATATCGCTACCACCCGGATTTCCGCGCCCAGCAGGAGGCGCGCAAATATGAGCGGCTGGCCGCCTTCGGGCGGGCCCTGCCCAAGCTCAGGAAGCGGGTGGAGGAAGACCTCAAGGGCAAGGCGACGGCGATGGAGACGGTGCTCGCCGCCGTCGTCAGGCTGATCGACGAAACCCGGATGCGGATAGGGAACGAGGAATATGCCAAGGAGAACAAGAGCTTCGGCGCGACGACGCTGAGGAACCGGCATGCCAGGGTGGAGCGCGGGCGGCTGAAGATCAGCTATGCCGGCAAGCACGGCGTCAAGCGCACCGTCACCATCACCGACCGCAACCTCGTCCGGATCGCCCGGCGGACGCAGGACCTGCCGGGACAGAATCTGTTCGAATATGTGAGCGAGGAGGGCGGCGTCTGCCCGGTCACCTCCGGTGACGTCAACGCCTACATCAAGGAGGCGATGGGAGAGGAGTTCACCGCCAAGGACTTCCGCACCTGGGGGGCGAGCGTGATCGCCTTCGAGGAGATGGAGAAGCGCCTGCGCAAGCATGGCAGCGTCAAATTGAAGAGCGTCATCGAGCCGGTCGCCGAGGCGCTCGGCAACACGCCCGCGATCAGCCGCAAATCCTACGTCCACCCGGCGCTGATCGAGGCGGCGAAGGATTCCGGCGCGATCGGGGATCGCCGTCTGCCGCGTCCGTCCAAATATTTGTCCGCGGCCGAGCGGGGCCTGATCGAGTTCCTCGACGCCCTGCCGCAGGAGACCGCGAGGGTGGACGAGAAGGCCCGGCTTCGGGCACAAGCCGGCGCCAAATCGAAGAAGCAGGCGGAGGCGGAGATGGCGGCCGAGGCGGAAGCGAAGGTGAAGGCGGAAGCGGCCTGATGAACGTCCACACTGCCGGTGTCGCGACGAACGTCACCGAAAAGAGCCAGCGCCTCGCGGCGGAAGCCGCCCAGTGGGTGAGCGGCAATCTCGTCGGCATCCTCATCGCCGCCGCGCTCGGGGTCCTCCTCGTCCTCGCCATGCTGGCGATACGCACGCTCGGCTGCCGGCTGATCTCGCGCTGGGGCGGCGACCCGCACTGGCCGGTGATCTTCGCCCGCGTCCTTTCGAGGACGAAGCTCTACTTCATGATCGCGGCCGCGGCCGAGCTTGTCGCGGAGCACGCCTTCACCCCGCCGACGCTGATGAGCGTCATCCACGCCGCCTTCGTCATCGCCTTCGCCATCCAGGCGGCGATCTGGGCGCGCGAGCTGGTGCTCGGCTATGTCGAGCACCGCGTCGGCGCCAGCGACGAGCACAGCACCCTGAGCTCGGCGGTCGGGATCATCCGGCTGCTCGTCACCATCGCCTTGTTCGCGATCGCGATCATCCTCATCCTCGACAATCTCGGCGTCAACGTCACCGGCCTCGTCGCCGGCCTCGGCATCGGCGGCATCGCCATCGGCCTCGCCGCGCAAGGCATATTCTCCGACCTGTTCGCCGCGCTGTCGATCCTGTTCGACAAGCCCTTCCGGCGCGGCGAGGGCATACGCTTCGGCGAGGTCAACGGCACCGTCGAGAATATCGGCCTCAAGACGACCCGGATCCGCTCCCTCTCGGGCGAGCAGATCGTCGTCGCCAACGCGAAGCTGCTCGAGCAACAGATCCACAATTTCGCGCATCTCGAGCATCGCCGGATCGTGCTGCCGCTCGGCCTCGTCTGCCAGACTCCGTCGGACGTGTGCGCGCGCCTGCCGGCGATGCTGAAGGAGATCGTCGAGGCGCAGCCCAAGGCGTCGCTGGTGCGGGCGGGGATGACCGGCTTCGGCGCCTCGACGCTCGACTTCGAGCTGCAGTTCGACGTCCATTCGACCGACTATGAGGAGGTCTACCGCACCCGAAGCGCGGTCTGCATCGCCATCCTCGACCGCTTCAACCGCGAGGACGTCCAGCTCGCCTATCCCAGCCAGACGACCTTCACGGCGGCGCCCGACGGAAGCCTGATCATGCCCTACCCGCCGGTCAGGCTGGTGGCGCAAGAGGACGAGGGAGCGGATCGGCCGGAGCAGCCGGACAAGCCGGCCCCGGGCTGACCCCCCTCCCTGCGTGCAGGGAGGGGCCGGGGGTGGGTCCGTCAATGAAGCGCGAAACCTCTTCCGGAGACGCACCCACCCCTAGCCTCTCCCCTGCACGCAGGGAGGGGACTTAGAGCGACGAGGGATCGGATTGACGCCCGCACCGTTCGCCCTGAGCCTGTCAAAGGGCTTCCTTGCTCTAGGCGAGATAGGCGTCCAGCCGGGCGATCCGCGCCGCTTTCTCCGACTCTCCCAGGAACGACCCCAGGAAGCTGTTGCGGGCCAGGGTCGCGAGCTGGTCGCGGCTCAGCCGCCGGGCCGCCGCCACCGCCCGGTAATTGTCGTTCACATAGCCGCCGAAATAGGCCGGGTCGTCGGAGTTCACCGTCGCCCGAAGCCCAAGGGCGAGCATCCGGTCGAGCGGATGCTCGGCCATGTCCTTCACTCCGCACAGCTTGAGGTTGGAGAGCGGGCAGACGGTGAGGGTCATCCCCTCGCGCGCCAGCCGGTCGACAAGCGCCGGGTCCTCCAGCGAGCGATTGCCGTGGTCGAGCCGGTCGACCCTGAGGATGTCCAGCGCCTCCCGCACATATTCGGGCGGCCCCTCCTCGCCGGCATGGGCGACCCGTTTCAGGCCCCGCTCGGCGGCGGCGGCGAACACCCGGGCGAACTTGGAAGGGGGATGGCCCACTTCCGAGCTGTCCAGGCCCACCGCCTCGATCCGTTCCAGCCACGGCTCGGCCTTGCGAAGCGTCGCGAAGGCCGCGTCTTCGTCGAGGTGGCGGAGGAAGCAGAGGATCAGCTTGGAAGTCAGGCCGTGCCTCTCGCGCGCCTCGTCCATCCCGGCGAGAAGGCCGCGCACCACCGTGTCGAAGGCGACGCCGCGGTCGGTGTGGGTCTGCGGGTCGAAGAATATCTCGGCGTGGGTCACGGCGTCGGCCGCCGCCCGGTCGAAATAGGCGACGGCGAGGTCGCGGAAATCCTCCTCGTGGAGCAGGACGTTGGCGCCCTGATAGTAGATGTCGAGGAAGTCCTGGAGGTTCGAGAAGCTGTAGGCGGCCCGCACCTCCTCGACGCTCGCGAAGGGGATCGCCACCCGGTTGCGCCTCGCCAGCTCGAACATCAGCTCCGGCTCGAGGCTGCCCTCGATATGGATATGGAGCTCGGCCTTGGGCAGGCCGGCGATGAAGGCGTCGAGATCGGTCATGACGCCATCCTTCGCCGAGTCGGGCGCTCGCGGCAAGGGCGGCGGGCCGCTAATAGGGCGGCATGATCAGCTTCGCACGGCTCGCCGCCCTCTTCCTCGCCGCCGCCGCCCCCGCCGGAGCGCAGGGTCTCCGCGACTTCTGCCCGGACCGTCCGGGGCTGGGCACGCCGCCCTGCACGATCGACGCGGGCCATGCCGCGGTCGAGCTGGGGCTCGCCGACTGGACGCTGGAGCGGGACGGCGGGGCGCGCACCGACACGCTGCAGCTCGGCGAGATCCTCGTCCGCCTCGGCCTCTCCGACCGGATCGAGGCGCAGCTCGGCTGGACGGCCTACGGACGGGTGAAGGAGCGGAATGCGGCAGGCCGCTCGCGCATGGACGGCATCGGAGACGTGACCCTCGCCCTCCGCGCCAACCTCGCCCATCCGGACGGCAAGGGCTTCTCGGCGGCGCTCATGCCCTATGCGACGCTGCCGACCGGGAACGGCGCGATCGGCGCAGGCGACTGGAGCGCGGGGCTGCTCGTCCCGGTGAGCTACGAGCTTCCGCACGGGCTGCAGCTCGGCCTCACGGGGCAGGTCGAAGCCGCCGCGGACGAGGACCGCCACGGCCGCCACCTCGCTTATGGCGGCGTCGCCGGCCTGTCGGCGGAGTTGAGCGAGACGCTGTCGGCGACGGCCGAGCTCAGCGCGGTTCGGGACGAGGACCCGTCGGGCCGCTCGACCGAGCTTCTGGCGGGGCTCTCCGCCGGGTGGATGGCGAAGGACGACCTGCAGCTGGACGTCGGCGCGAACATCGGCCTCAACGAAGCGGCACCGGACGTGCAGCTCTACGCCGGCGTGTCGAAGCGGTTCTAGAGCGGCCGGCGATGAGCGTTACCCACCTCCGTTCGGGCTGAGCCTGTCGAAGCCTTTCCCTTCTGCTTTGCGCAAGGGGAAGGAAAGCCCTTCGACAGGCTCAGGGCGAACGGTGCCGGCCATTCAATCCGGTCCCTCATCGCTCTAGGGCTAGCGTCCCCGTATTTGTCGAAGCCCCTCTCCCGCCGGGGAGAGGGGGGCAAGATGCCCCGGATCGATCGTGGACCGGGGGTGCGACTCGGGGAAATTACAGCCCGACGTCCTCCAGGGAGAGCAAGGTCGCGTTGCCGCCGGCGCTGGTCGTGTCCGTGCTGGTGACCCGCTCGGCGCAGAAGCGCGGCAGATAATGCGGGCCGCCGGCCTTGGGGCCGGTTCCGGAGAGGCCCTCGCCGCCGAACGGCTGCGAGCCGACGATGGCGCCGATCATCGAGCGGTTGACGTAGAGATTGCCGACCGTCGCCACCTCCTCGACCGTCTCGGCGGCGCGGGCGATCCGGCTGTGGAGGCCCATGGTGAGGCCGAAGCCGGAGCGGTCACACGCTTCACCGTTGACATCCCGGAACCCCAATAACATCCTCGTGCGAGGGGGAGAGCAAATGGCTCAGTGGCTCGGTTCGCCAACGGCATACTATCGATCGAGCGATAGCAGCATGACGTACACGGACTTCCTTCAACAGCGGGAGCTTAATCGCGAACTCGCTACGTGGGTCAGTGCACCGGTGAAGTCGATGATTACCACCACGAATGAAGCTTCCGGGGCGCAGATCAGACAGCTCGAGCGTCTTGAGGAGGCTCACCGTGAAGCGACTCACGAAATAGTATGGTCGATCAGTGACCTTAAGAAGGCTACGGAAGACGGGTTCTCTCGCGTAGGTTCCGTCCTCGAGTGGGGATTTGCACGCGTTGCCGCCGAACTGGGTCGAACCAACGATCATCTGGAAAAAATTGAAAACCTGATTGAAAACCCTTCGCTGACTTGGGCTTACGAGCAGTTCAGCAGGGCGCGCGACCGACTTAGGCGTGGCCACTTTGCGGAAGCCCTCGATGCCGTCGATAAGGCAATTAACGGTTACGGTAGCGAGTTAGGTGAAAATACCGAGCACCGTTTTCACTTTCTGCGTGGAGTCGTGCTCCTTGGAGACTCTTTAAATAATTCGCCGGACGTAATTGACCTCAGCGCGGCCGAGTCAGCATTCCTGGCTTCATCACGTTACGCGGCACATGACTTTCCGGAAGAGTCTGCGAATGGGCAGCTCTATGCGGCTTACGCGGCAAACTGCCAAGGCAAATACACTGAAGCAGCAGCATATGCCCGCAAAGGCTTGACCTTACACGAGACAGCCGGACTGCATTACGAGCTTGCACGGGCCTTCTGCGCGCTACGCGATCTTGAGGGGGCAGCGTACCACCTCAAGTGGTCCATTCGGCTCGACAGAAATCTCCTGACGAAGGCTCCAGGCGATCCCGCTTTTATCCTTCAGACTGACTTCGTAGAAAAAGTGTTTTCGGAATTGCTGCAAGAGATAAAGGAAATTGCTTTCGGTGCACATCCGCTTATCAAAGCGGAGGCAGATCGAATGTCTGCTCTTTATTACTACAGCAATACATTCGATGTGTCCTACGGTGCAAATTCCAGTGACTCCACAGCGATCAACGCGGCAAGGAGCCTGGCTCGGCGGCTCGAAGAATCCGCTGATTTCGGCATAGATGATATTCGGATAGTGCTGGAGGAGATACCGAATCTGTGGATGGATTTGGGGAATTGGAATGCTAAATTTGTCGAGAATGCAAAAGTTTTCTTATCTTCTTTACTGCAGGACAGGCGGGCTGCAGCAGGTGAAATGAGAGATCCTCCACCGGCGTCTGAAAACCTACCGTTTGGGGTCGGGATTGCCGTTGCTGCCTTAACCCTTCTCTATGCCTGCACGAACTTCGGCCATAACAGTGGCAGTTCAGATATTCTTGAGGAGCTAATATCGACCTTAGGAACTCCTATAATATTCGGCTTCATCGCCGCAGGGATCACTTACTTTGTCGTAGCGCAGGGCCGCGAGTCGGTTGTTCAAAATGTAAGGCAAGCCCGCGAGAGCTTGTCCAATCTCTCGACAGCCGCGGCACATGAACAGTCCAGCCTCGGCTCGGCGGTTCTGTACTCGCCTTCCCGCGCAGTCTTTGATGTTGTGCCCGGTTGGGCCCTCGGATTTAAGCCTTCAGCCTCCACCGACGCTACAGCCCCACATCCTCCAGGCTGAGCAAGGTCGCGTTGCCGCCGGCGCTCGTCGTGTCGGTGCTGGTGACCCGCTCGGCGCAGAAGCGGGGGAGGTAATGGGGGCCGCCCGCCTTGGGGCCGGTTCCGGAGAGGCCCTCGCCGCCGAACGGCTGCGAGCCGACGATGGCGCCGATCATCGAGCGGTTGACGTAGAGATTGCCGACCGTCGCCACCTCCTCGACCGTCTCGGCGGCGCGGGCGATTCGGCTGTGGAGGCCCATGGTGAGGCCGAAGCCCGAGCGATTGACCCGCTCCACCGTCTCGGCGAGCCGGCCCGCCTTCCAGGTGGCGACGTGGAGGAGCGGGCCGAACCATTCCTTCCCGAGGTCCTCGACCCGGTCGATGCCGATCAGGGTGGGCGGGACGAACAGGCCCCCGGCCGGCGCCTCCACCGTCTTGATCCAGCGGGCCCGCGTCTCCTCGCGGTGCCGCATCAGCCGGTCGTAGGCGCCCTCGTCGATCACCGGGCCGACGTCGGTGGCGGGGTCGGCCGGGTCGCCGACGACGAGCGTGTCCATCGCTCCCGCGAGCATCTCCAGCGTGCGCTCCGCTATCTCTTCCTGGAGGAGGAGAAGGCGCAGCGCCGAGCAGCGCTGGCCGGCGGAGCGGAAGGCGGAGGTGACGACGTCCATCACCACCTGCTCCGGCAGGGCGGTGGAATCGACGATCATCGCGTTGATGCCGCCGGTCTCCGCGATGAAGGGGATGATCGGCCGCTCGTCGTCGCTCAGCAGCTCGCGGGCGATGCGCTTGGCGGTGGCGGTGGACCCGGTGAAGGCGATGCCGGCGATGCGGCCGTCCTCGACGAGGGCCCCGCCCATGTCCGGACCGCCCGGCGCGAGGACGAGCGCGTCCTCCGGAATGCCCGCGCCGTGGGCGAGGCCGACGGCGTAGGCGGCGATCTCGGGGGTCTGCGGGGCCGGCTTGGCGACCACCGCGTTGCCGGTCACCAGGGCGGCGGCGACCTGGCCGAGGAAGATGGCGAGCGGGAAGTTCCAGGGCGCGATGCAGACCCAGACGCCGCGGCCCTCCATCCTCAAGACGTTGCGCTCGCCGGTCGGCCCGGGTAGCTCGACGGGCTGCAGCCCGGCACGGGCCTGGTTGGCGTAATAGCGGCAGAAGTCGACCGCCTCGCGCACTTCGGCGAGGGCGTCGGGGATGGTCTTGCGCGCTTCCTGGACGCAGATCCGCATCAGCGCGTCGCGCTCCTGCTCGAGCAAATCGGCGAGGCGCTCGAGGCAGCGGGCGCGATGCTCGACCGGCCGCGACGCCCAGGCGGGGAAGGCGGCGAGCGCGCGCGAGACCATCGCGCGGGCTTCGGCCTTGCACCGGTCGGCACCCTCGCCGGTGGAAGTGACCGCGGGCTTCTCCCCCTCCCGCGCGCGGGAGGGGGCCGGGGGGTGGGCGCGCGCGGTCTCCGCCTGCCCGCCCCCGGCCGCTCCCGCGAGCGGGAGGGGAGCGCTCGCCACGGCGCGCGCCACCCGCTCCAGCTCCACCCGGTCGGCCAGGTCGAGGCCCTGGCTGTTCCCCCGTACCGGCTCGAACAGGTCCTTGGGCAGGGGAATGGCCGAGTGGCGCGAGCCGCCCACCGCCGCGATCTTCGCCACCGGGTCGGCGAGGATGTCGGAATCGGTCAGCCGCTCGTCCGCGAGCTGGTGGACGAAGCTCGAATTGGCGCCGTTCTCGAGCAGCCGGCGCACGAGATAGGCGAGGAGGTCGCGGTGGCCCCCGACCGGCGCATAGATGCGGGTCTGGTAGCCCTGCTCGCGCACCAGCGTCTCGTAGAGCCCCTCCCCCATGCCGTGGAGGCGCTGGAACTCGAAGTCGCGGCTCGGCCCTGCCCATTCGAGCAGGGTGGCGACGGTGAGCGCATTGTGGGTGGCGAAGGCGGGATAGATGTTCCTCGCCGCCAGCATGTCGCGCGCGCAGGCCAGATAGGAGACGTCGGTCGCCGCCTTGCGGGTGAAGAGCGGGTAATCGGGCAGCCCCTGCTCCTGGGTCCGCTTGACCTCGCTGTCCCAATAGGCGCCCTTGACGAGGCGGACGGCGATGCGCCGGCCGGTGGCGGCGCCGATTGCGTCGGCCCAGGCGATGGTCGGCCGGCACCTCTTGCCATAGGCCTGGACGGCCATGCCGAGCCCGTCCCATCCCTCGAGCGACGGCAGTCCCGCCACCGTCTCGATGATGTCGAGGCTCATCTCCAGCCGCTCGCTCTCCTCCGCGTCGATGGTGAAGCCGATGCCGGTCTTGCGGGCGAGCAGGGCCAGGGCCTCGACCTGCTCGACCAGGGAGGGCACGCAGCGTTCATATTGCGCCACCTCGTAGCGCGGGTGGAGGGCGGAGAGCTTGACCGAGATGGAGTGGCCGCGCTTCGCCACCTTGCCGACGGCGCGGATCGCCTCCTCGTAGCTTCGGAAATAGCGCTCCGCGTCGGGGAAGGTGCGGGCCGCCTCGCCGAGCATGTCGAAGCTGGCGGTGAAGCCGGCATTCTCGCGCCGCTCCATCCGCTTGATCGCCTCGTCGATGGTCCGGCCCATGACGAAGATCTCGCCCATCAGCCGCATCGCCGCGCCCACCGCCTGGCGGACGAACGGCTCGCCGACCCGCGCGACGAGCCGCTTGAGCGCGCTCGCCTGCTCGCTGTCGCTGACCAGCGCCCGGCCGATCACCAGGCCCCAGGTGGCGGAGTTGACCAGGCTCGAATGGGACTTGCCCTTGTGGGCGCGCCAGTCGGCATTGCCGAGCTTGTCGGCGATGAGCTGGTCGGCCGTTTCCGGGTCGGGCACGCGCAGGAAGGCTTCCGCCAGGGAAAGGAGGGCGATTCCTTCGGAGGTGTTGAGGCGATATTCCTGCAGGAACTGGTTGACCCAGCCCGACGATTGCGCGGCCCTGAGGTCGGCGAGCATGCCGAGCGCGCGGCCTTCCACCCGCCGCCGCGAATCGGGATCGAGCGCGGCGTCGGCAAGGAGGGGCTTCAGCACCTCGGGCTCGCTCGCGCGGTGGAGGCGGCGGATTTCGGCGCGCGCGGATGCCGTAGCGTCGGACGCCTCGGCGGCTTCAACGGGCTTGAGTCTCATAGGACGGGCGCTCTAGACCCGGTCGATGCCCATCGCCAGCCTCGACGATATACGCGCCCGCCTCGGTCAGGAGATCGGAGTCTCCGACTGGATCCTGATCGACCAGGCGCGGATCGACGCGTTCGCCGAGGTCACCGAGGATAATCAGTTCATCCATGTCGATCCGGAGGCGGCGGCGAGGACTCCGTTCGGCGGCACCGTCGCCCACGGCTTCCTCACCCTGTCGCTGCTCAGCCGAATGGCCGCCGACGTGATGCTCCGTCCCGAGGCGACGAAGATGGGCGTCAATTACGGTTTCGAGCGGGTCCGATTCCTCGCCCCGGTGCGCGCCGACCAGCGTGTCCGCGGACGCTTCACCCTCGCCGCGTTCGACGAGAAGGGGCCGGGCCGCCACCAGTTCGTCCACGGCGTGACGGTCGAGATCGAAGGCGAGGACAAGCCGGCCCTGGTGGCCGACTGGATCGGGATGATCTTCGTCTGATCAGCCCTGGTGCCGCCGGAACCACTCCGCCATCTCCTCCTCGCTGAGCTCCCCGGCGGCGAGGGCGAGCATGATCTCGATCGCCTCCGACCCCGTGAAGCGAAGCTTGACGCCGTTGAGGGCGAGGAGAAGACGCGCGAGCACCCAGGCCGTGCGCTTGTTGCCATCGACGAAAGCATGGTTGCGCGCGACGCCGAAGGCATAAGCGGCCGCGAGGGATACGAGTTCGTCCTCATAGCTCCACTTGTTGATCGGTCGCGCCAAGGCGGATCCGAAGGCGTTCTCGTCGCGCACGCCGACGCCTCCGCCGTGCTCGGCGAGCTGACGGTCGTGGATGGCGAGCGCAACGTCGCGCTCGATCCAGACCGGCTCCTGCCGCGCCTGCGTGGTCATGCGGTCACTGAGCGAGAACGCGGAGGATATCGCGGTCCTCGCGCATGATCTCCTCGGCCAGGGCCATCTTCTCGGCGAAATCGGGATCGCTCGCGGTAATCCGCAACCCGTCGGGCGCCTCCGTGACGAAGACGGTGTCGCCGGGTGCGACGCGCAACCGGGCAAGCAGCTCCTTGGGGAGGATGACTCCCGCGGAATTGCCGAACTTCTTGATCTTCAGAGGCGTGTTCATACAAACGTTATAACAGATGGCGGAGCGCGCGTCCACGCCCCCGCCTTCCCCCTCGCGCCAGGCCGCGCTAGGGAAGGCCATCCTCATCCTGAAAGAAGCATCATGCCCACCCGCGAAGCCGTCATCGTCTCCACCGCGCGCACCGCCATCGGCAAGGCCTATCGCGGCGCGTTCAACGCCACCCCCTCCCCCACCCTCGCCAGCTTCGCGATCAAGGCGGCGGTCGAGCGGGCGAAGATCGACCCCGCGGAAGTGGACGACGTGGTCGTCGGCGCCGCCCTCCAGCAGGGGGTGCAGACGACGATCGGCCGCACCGCGGCGCTGCGCTCGGGCCTTCCGGTCACCGTCGCGGGCATGTCGGTCGACCGGCAATGCGCCTCGGGGCTGATGGCGATCGCGACCGCCGCCAAGCAGATCATCGTGGACCGGATGCCGATCTGCGTCGCCGGCGGCGTCGAGAGCATCTCGCTGGTCCAGACCGCGGAGATGCGCGTCGGTCCCGATCCCGAGCTCCTCTCCATGCACAACGGAGTCTACATGCCGATGCTGCAGACCGCCGAGGTGGTCGGCAAGCGCTACACCGTCAGCCGAGAGCGGCAGGACCGTTATGCCCTGCGCTCCCAGCAGCTCACCGCCAAGGCCCAGGCGGAAGGGAAGTTCGACGACGAGATCGTCCCCGCGACCGTCAAGATGATGGTCAAGGACAAGGAGACGGGCGAGACCTCGATGCGGGAGGTGACGATCGCCAAGGACGAGGGCAACCGGCCCTCGACCACCTACGAGGACCTCGCGAGGCTGCAGCCGGTGATGGGGCCCGAGGCGGCGATCACCGCCGGCAACGCCTCGCAGCTTTCCGACGGCGCCTCGGCCTGCGTGCTGATGGAGGCCGGCCTCGCCGCCGAGCGCGGGCTGACGCCGCTCGGCCGCTACGTCGGCATGGCCGTGGCCGGGACCGAGCCGGACGAGATGGGGATCGGCCCGGTCTTCGCCGTGCCCAAGCTGCTGAAGCGCTTCGGCCTCACCGTCGACGACATCGGCCTGTGGGAGCTGAACGAGGCCTTCGCGGTGCAGGTCCTCTACTGCCAGGACCAGCTCGGCATCCCGGACGACCGGCTCAACGTCAACGGCGGCTCGATCTCGATCGGCCATCCCTATGGCATGTCGGGGGCCCGAATGACCGGCCACGCCCTGATCGAGGGCAAGAGGCGCGGCGTGCAATGGGTGGTTGTGACGATGTGCGTCGGCGGCGGAATGGGCGCCGCCGGGCTGTTCGAGGTGCTGTGAGCCGGCGCGGGGCGGCGCTCAGCTCGAATAGAGCGCCGCCTCCGCCGCCCGGCGCCGGGTGAGGCCCGGGAGGACCTTGCCGGCCGCCTTGTTCCACTTGGCGAACTCCAGCGCCGCCCCGGCATAGTCGCCCGCCTTGTGCTTCTTCAGCAAGGTGCTGCTCTGGAGATTGCCGACCCCGACATTGTAGGCGAAGCTGACCATCGCGTCGAATTGCGGCTGGGTGGTGGGCGCGCCGCCGAGCGCCTTGGCGACGCTCGCGGCGAACTGGGCGACATGCTCGCCGAACCGCTCGTCGCACTGCTGCTGGGTCCACACCATGCCCTTCTTGATGTCGGCGCCGGTGCTTCCCCAGCCGATCGTCCAGGGGTCTCCGCCGGTGCCCGGATCGGGATAGGCCTCGAAGCTGCCGTCGGAGCGCTTCTTGGCGCAGCCTTCGAACTGCTGGATGGTCTTGATGCACCTCTCGCTGGGATTCATGCGCCGGTCCTCCCCCCTGAATCGCGCGTCGATGATGCGCCACTTCCCGCTTCCGCTCAATCCGGCGAAACCGTAAGCCTCCCGCTCCGTTATCCTCTCGAAACGAAAGGGAGGCGCCAATGCCCGTATCGAACACGTCCGTCGTCGAGCGGATCGCCCGAGTCATCGCCGGCCGGGTCGCCAGCATCAACGCCGAGGGCGACGAGCGGTCGGCGGGCGACCGGGTCGACGCGACCTGGCGCGACTATGCGGAGGACGCCCGCTCGATCCTGCGCACGCTGCGCGAGCCCGATCCCACCATGGCGGCGGCCGGCGATCCCGCAGTCTGGGAGGCGATGGTGCTGGCCGCGCTGGAGGCGGAGGGCGCCTCGGCCTGATCGCCATTTGCGCGCCGCCGCCCGGCAGGCTAGCCTGGCCGTCGTCAGGAGACGCGGCTGAACGCCACCCTCGCCCCCGGCTGCGATACCGCCCCGCCCAGCGCCGCTCCGTCCGCGGAGAACGGGCCGCGCCATCCGCGCCTGGTCCTCGCCACCACCATCCTCGCGTCCAGCCTGTCGTTCATCGACGGCTCGGTGCTCAACGTCGCCCTTCCCGCCATCGGCCGCAGCTTCGGCGCCGGCGCGGCGGAGGTGCAGTGGGTGGTCAACGCCTTCCTCCTGCCGCTGAGCGCGCTGCTCCTGACCGGCGGCGCGGCCGGCGACCTCTACGGACGGCGCCGGCTGCTCATGGCGGGGATCGCTCTGTTCTCCGCCGCTTCGCTGCTGTGCGCGCTGGCGCCGAGCCTCGCCCTGTTCCTCGCCGGCCGGGTGCTCCAGGGCCTCGGAGCGGCGATGCTGCTGCCGAGCAGCCTTGCGATATTGAGCGACGCCTTCGCGGGGGAAGGGCGCGGGCGGGCGGTCGGCATCTGGGCGGCCTCAGGGGCGATGGCGGCGGCCGGCGCGCCCCTGCTCGGCGGCTGGCTCGTCGACGGCGTGGGCTGGCCGGCGATCTTCCTCATCAACCTCCCCATCGCCGCGGCGGCCATCGCCCTCGCCTGGCGGGTCGTCCCCGAAAGCGGGCAGGCGGAGCGGCCGCCGCCGGACTGGGCCGGGGCGGCGCTGGCGACGCTCGGGCTAGGGGCGCTGACCTGGGCCCTGACCGACGCGTCCGCCGCGCGCGCGCTCTCGCCGGCGGCCGGCGCGGGACTGGCGGCGGGCATGGGCCTGATGCTGGTCTTCGTCCTCGCCGAGAAGAAGCGCGGCGAGACGGCGATGGTCCCGCTCACCCTGTTCGGATCGGCCGAGTTCGTCGGCCTCACCTTGCTCACCTTCCTCCTCTACGGCGCGTTCGGGGCGGTGATGGTGCTGCTTCCCTTCACTCTGATCGAGGCGGAAGGCTACAGCGCCGTCGCGGCAGGGGCGGCGCTGCTGCCGCTGCCGCTGCTGATCGCGCTCGTCTCCCCGCTGATGGGCCGGATCGCCGCCCGCCTCGGGCCGCGCCTGCCGCTCACCGCGGGGCCGCTGATCGTCGCCGGCGGCTTCCTGCTCGGCCTTCGCCTCGGCGGCGGCCCCTATTGGACGACGGTCTTCCCGATGGTGGCGGTGCTCTCGCTCGGCATGGCGGTCGCGGTGGCGCCGCTCACCACCGCCGTGCTGGCCTGCGTGGACGCCCGCCACACCGGCACCGCCTCGGGCCTCAACAGCGCGGTGGCGCGGACCGGCGGCCTCGTCGCCACCGCGCTTCTCGGCGCGGCTTTGGCCGGCAAGGGGGCGGCGCTGGTCGCCGGCTTCTACGTCACCGTCCTCACCTGCGCGGCGGTCGCGGCGGCGGCCGGCCTCAGCGCCTTCCTTCTGCTGCGCAAGGCCTGAAACGTCGAAGGGCCGCCCCTTCCGGGACGGCCCTTCCATTGTCCGACCGAAGCGGCCGATGCCGTCAGGCGGGGACTCCCTCGGAGGCCGCGCTCACCCATTCAGCCGCGTTCGGCATGTGACAATGAGACATCAGACCACCTCCTTTCAGTTGTTCAACACTGCGCGCGATATGGGGAGCGAGCAGGGTTTTGCAACGGGTTCAGAGGCTTAGCTGCAACCTGCCCCCCGACTCAATCGTGGGCGGCGATCCAGGCCTCGACCACCGGGGCGATCCGCTCGCGCCATTTCGAGCCGTTGAAGATGCCGTAATGGCCGACGCCCTCGGCGAGGCGGTATTTCTTGAGGCGCGCCGGAAGCCGGGAGGAAATGTCCAGCGCCGCCTTCGTCTGGCCGATGCCGGAAATGTCGTCGCGCTCGCCTTCGATGGCGAGCAGGGCGACGTCGCGTATCGCCGCCGGGTCGATCCGCCGGCCACGATGCATCATCTCGCCCTTGGGCAGGAGGTGGCGTTGGAAGACGGCGTCGATCGTCTGCAGGTAGAATTCGGCGGTCATGTCGCAGACCGAGCGATACTCCTCGTAGAAGCGCTTGGTCGCCTCGGCGCTCTCGCCGTCGCCCTCGACCAAGTGCTTGAACAACTCCCAATGGCTGGTGAGGTGATCGCCCAGGTTCATGGTCATGAAGCCGGCGAGCTGCAGGAAGCCGGGATAGACGGCTCGGCCGGCCCCCGGATAGAGATAGGGGACGGTGGCGATGACGTTGTGCTGGAACCAGGCATAAGGCCGCTGCGTCGCGACCCCGTTGACCGCGGTCGGCGCCTCGCGCGTGTCGATCGGGCCGCCCATCATCGTCAGGGTGCGGGGGCGGCAGGGATGCCGGTCCTCGCTCATCAGCGCCGCCGCCGCATAGCAGGGCACCGAGGGCTGGCAGACGGCGAGCATGTGCGCGCCCGGCCCGATATGCTCGAGGAAGGCGACGAGATAGTCGACATAATCGTCGAGGTCGAAGCGGCCGGCGTCGGTCGGCACCAGCTTCGCGTCCCGCCAGTCGGTGATGTAGACGTCGTGGCCGGGCAGCATCCGCTCGACCGTGCCGCGCAGAAGGGTCGCATAATGGCCCGACATCGGCGCGACGATGAGCAGCCGGGGGCCACCCTCGACGCCCTCGCGGACGAAGCGCTTCAGCTGGCCGAAGGGCTTCCTCAGCACGATCTCCTCGCGCACGCGGACCTCGCGGCCCTCCACCCGGGTCGTCGCCAGGCCGAATTCGGGCTTGCCGCGCGGCTGGGAGGCGTGGGCGAAGACGTCCAGCGCCGAGGCGACGATCGGCCCCGCCTGGCTGTAGGCGAAGGGATTGGCGGGGTTCTGCATCCAGCCGGCGCCGATATTGGCGAGGGTGCTGGCGCCGGCGAGCAGCGAGCGCTGCATTTCATAAGCGTCGTAGAGCATCTGCTCTCCAAATGATGTGCCGCGAGGAAAGGTCAATGGCGGCAAGGACTTGAGGTGGGAACGGACGGGCGGCGGATAGGCTCCGGCCGCCCCTTCGGTTGAGCGTCATCTCATGCGCTGCTAGGCCCCCTTAATGGCTCGTTCCACCCCCGACGCGACACCCCCCCGGAAGATCGGCAACCTGGCCATCATCTGGCGTTTCACCGCCCGTTACAAGGGGCATGTCGCCGGCGCGGTGCTCGCGCTGCTGCTGGCGGCGGGGGCGACGCTGGCCATACCCAATGCGTTCAGGCTGATCATCGATCGCGGCTTCGGCGCGGCGGGCAGCGGCGACATCGGCCGCTGGTTCCAGTATCTCCTCGGCCTGGTGGTGCTGATGGCGGCCGCCACCGCCGCCCGCTTCTATTTCGTCTCTTGGCTGGGGGAGAGGGTCGTCGCCGACGTCCGCGAGGCGGTCCAGCAGAACCTGCTGCGCCTCGCGCCCAGCTTCTTCGAGGAGAACCGCCCCTCCGAGATCGCCTCCCGCCTCACCGCCGACACGACGATCATCGAGCAGGTCGTCGGAACCACCTTCTCGGTGGCGCTGCGCAACCTCGTCATGGGGGTCGGCGGGATCGTCTATCTCTTCGCCTTGGCGCCCAAGCTGGCCGGCATGATGCTGCTCGGCATCCCCGTCGTTGTGCTGCCGCTGACCTTCTTCGGCCGCCGGGTCCGCGCCGTCTCCCGCTCCAGCCAGGACCGGGTGGCCGATGTCGGCGCCATGGTCGACGAGGTGCTCGGCGCCATGAAGATCGTCCAGGCGTTCGGCCAGCAGGGGCGCGAGGCGGAGCGCTTCCGCGACGCCGTCGAGAAGGTGTTCCAGACGGCCCGGCGGCGGATCCTGCTGCGCGCGGTGATGACGGCGATGATCATCGGCCTCATCTTCGGCGCGATCACCATGGTGATGTGGCAGGGCGCGGTCGACGTCCAGGCCGGGCGGATCACCGGCGGCACGATCGCCGCCTTCGTCCTCACCGGCGGCCTCGTCGCGGGCGCCTTCGGGGCGCTCACCGAGGTCTATGGCGATCTGCTGCGCGGGGCCGGCGCCGCCGGGCGGCTCGCCGAGCTGCTCGCCGAGGAGCCCGAGATACAAGCCCCGCCGCGCCCGGCGGCGCTGCCGGAGCCGGCCCGCGGCGAGATCGAGTTCCGCGACGTCGCCTTCCGCTATCCCACCCGCCGCGAGGTGAGCGCGCTCGCCGACTTCTCGCTGAAGGTCCGGGCCGGCGAGACGGTGGCGGTGGTGGGGCCGTCCGGCGCCGGCAAGTCGACCTTGTTCCAGCTCGCCCTGCGCTTCTACGATCCCGAGGGCGGCGCCGTGCTCCTCGACGGCGTGCCGCTGCCCGCGGCGGACCCGGCGGCCATCCGCGCGCGCATCGCGCTGGTCCCGCAGGAAACGGTGATCTTCGCCGCCTCGGCGCGGGACAATCTGCGCTACGGTCGCTGGGACGCCTCGGACGAGGCGCTGTGGCAGGCGGCCGAGGCGGCCAACGCCGCGACCTTCCTCCGCGCCCTGCCGCAGGGGCTCGACACCTACATGGGCGAAGGCGGGGCGCGGCTGTCCGGCGGGCAGCGGCAGCGCATCGCCATCGCCCGCGCCATTCTGCGCGACGCGCCGCTCCTCCTCCTCGACGAGGCGACGTCGGCGCTCGATGCCGAGTCCGAGCAGCTCGTCCAGGCGGCGCTCGAGCGGCTGATGGAGCATCGCACGACGATGGTCATCGCCCACCGCCTCGCCACCGTCCGCGCCGCCGACCGGATCGTCGTCATGGACCAGGGGCGGATCGTCGAGGAAGGCACGCACGACCGGCTCAGCGCCGCCGGCGGCCTCTACGCGCGGCTCGCCCGGCTTCAGTTCGAGGGCATGGCGGCCTGACCGCCGGCGACGGCCCCGGCGTCGGGGGCCCAGCTTCCTTTGTAGCCAGTGAGAAGAAGGTGGATGCCGGATCAGGTCCGGCATGACGAGGCTCAGCTCAGGGGGGACAGGCTCGAGTCCTCCGCCCGCCTGCCGCGCGCCGGACGTCGGTCGCGGCCCGGGGAGCGGCCCCAACGAGAAAGGGCGGCCCCGTCGGGACCGCCCTCCTGCGAACGAGAGTGCGGGCTCGCCTAGAAGTTGGCGTAGGCTTCGTTGCCGACGAAACCCATCTTCTCGACATGGGCCCGCTTGGTGACGGCGAGCACTTCGTCGACCACCTCGTAGGGCGCGTTCGGATCCGGCTGGAGGTGGAGCTCCGGCACCGGATTGATCGTCTGGGTGAGATCCAGATACTGGCGCAGCGTCACCATGTCGACCGGCGTGCCGTTCCAAAGCACGGCCCGGTTGGGCATGATCACCACCTTGTTTTTCACCGGATCGATGGGCGGCGGCTGCTGGTTCGGCTGGTCCTGAGGCAGGTCGAGCTTCACCGCGTGGGTCTGGATCGGGATGGTGATGATGAACATGATGAGGAGAACCAGCATGACGTCGATCAGCGGCGTCGTGTTGATGTCCATCATCGGCTCGCCTTCGGCGCTGGCCATTGACATTGCCATATCGGGCTACTCCGTAAAACGCGTCTGGCGGGTTAGAGGCGGGTGGTGACTTCGCCCGGCGGCGGCTCGGAAATGAAGCCGACGCGCGCGAAACCCGCCCGCTGCATGGTGAAGACGGCGCCGCCGATGCACTTGTACGGCGTGTTGACGTCGCCGCGGATATGCGCCTCCGGCATCGTCTCCTCGGTGACGTTCTGCGGGCCGCCGAGCTTGTCGATCTCCGCCTTCAGCTTCTTGGCGGCGCGATCGAGCAGGTCTTCGGAATTGACCTTCTGGAGGTTCCAATAGACTTCGCAGCCGCCCTTGCCGTCGCCGCGCACGGAGAGAGAGACGTTCTCCGGCTTGGTGGTCGTCGGCTCGTAGCGGACCTTCGGCAGCTTCATCGGCACCGCCTGGATCACCACCGGCACCGTGATGAGGAAGATGATCAGAAGCACCAGCATGACGTCGACCAGCGGCGTCGTGTTGATGTCCGACATCGGGGCTTCTTCGCCGCTTTCGCCTGGGCCGACACTCATGGCCATGGTTCTGAGTTCCTATCCTTGACTTGCTCTTCTCGCGGGCCTGGCAGGCGGAGCGGCCGAAGCCGCCCCGCCCGACGTCTTAGAGCTTCTTCGGACCCGAGGTGGTCGTGCCGGTGGCGCTGCCGGTGGCCGTGGTGCCGCTCGGCGTCGAGCCGCCGGTGCGGGTGGCCGTGCCGCCGGCCGGCGCGGTGACCGCCGGCTTCACCGAACCGCCGGACATCATGTAGCCGTGCAGGTCGTTGGCAAAGCGCGCCAGCTCCTCGATGATCGACTTGTTGCGGCGCTGGAGCCAGTTGTAGGCGAGCACCGCCGGAACCGCGACGGCGAGGCCGAGCGCGGTCATGATCAGCGATTCGCCGACCGGGCCGGCGACCGCGTCGATCGACGCCTGGCCTGCCGCGCCGATCTTGATCAGAGCGCGGTAGATGCCGACGACGGTACCGAACAGGCCGACGAACGGCGCCGTCGAGCCCACGGTGGCGAGCAGAGCGAGGCCGGTCGAAAGCCGCGAGGCGATCGCGCCCTGGCTCCGCGCCAGCGAGTTCAGCATCCAATCGTGCTGGTCGATCGGATCGGTCAGCTTGTCGTGCTGCTCGAGGGCGAGGATGCCGTCGTCGACGATCTGACGATAGGCGCCGTTCTTCTCGAGCTTCTGGGCGCCGTCGCGAAGCGTGCCGGCGGACCAGAAGGCGCTGCGGGCGCGACGGCCCTCGCGCAGGATCTTCTGCTGCTCGAACAGCTTGACGAACAGGACGTACCAAGACGCCGCCGACATGATGACGAGAATGCCGAAGGTGGCTTGGGCGATAAGGCCGCCCTGCTGGAGTGCGGCGACGAGCCCGTAAGGGTTTCCGCCATGGCCTGCTGCTGGGGTGGTCATCGGTCTAACTTTCCTCTCGTTCTTAAGCGTGCGTGGGAATTTGGCGAGGCTGCCGGATCATTCCGGCAATTCCCACCGGAAGCGGCTCGACCAGCTGCTCGCCATGGGCTGACCGTTCTGGTCCTTTGCCGGCGAGAAGCGCGCGCGGCGCATCAGCAGGCGGCAGGCGGTCTGATCGAGCGTCGAGGATCCGCTGGAGCCGGTGACGCTGCAGTCCGTCACGCGTCCGTCGGGGCCGACGGCGAGCCTGAAGCTCGTCGTGCCGCTCTCTCCCGACCGCATGGCGGCGGCGGGATAGTCCTCGTTGGTCACCCAGCTCTGCGGGTTGCCGCGCGGCTTCACCGATTCGGCCTGACGCGGCGCCGGAGGCGGCGGAGGCGGAGGCGGCGGGGCCGGAGGCGCGGGCGGAGCCGGCGGCGCAGTCGGCGTGATGACCGGCGGCGGCGCTATGTTGACCGTCTGGATCTGCGGCGAGACCACCGGCGTGCGGACCAGAGGCGGCGGAGCGACCACTGGCGGCGGCGTGTTCGGCGTGTCCGGCGGCGGGGGCGGGGGCTTCTCCTCGGGGGGCGGAGGCTCCTCCACATTGAAGGTTTTCAGGTCGGCCGCAACCTTCTTGACCACGTTGTAGGCAAGGCCGGTGACGAAAGCGTAGCCGAGAAGAGCATGGAGGATGGCGACGATGACGATCGCCGCGATCCGGCTGTTACTCATCTGCGGTTTGTCAGCATATGCCATTAATCAGCCACACTCCCTCTCGAATGTCGTGCCGGGATTGGCGCCGAGCATCACAACGCAGCGAAACCCCAACGGCTCCATCGATGTATCAACATATCATCGATAAGGGACGGTCCTCTATCGCGTACGCGCAGGGTACGCAATCCTCCTGTGCATCCCGGTAGTTGCCCCGTGCGGGGCGTGTCAGGCAGGGTAAAGGTCGATAAACCTATGGCAAACAGAGCCTTAATTTACGGACCCGGAATGGAATCGCCGATGCGAACTTTTTGCCTCACGCTGCTCCTCCTCGCCGCGGCGCCGGCCGCCGCCGCGCCGGCCGATTCGGGGCCGGCGGCGGGCCCGGCCTTCACCTATGCCGACCTTGCGGATCTTGCCCTCGCAGCGCCCGTGGCGGCCCATGTCCGGGTAGCGGCGGCGATCGCGGTCAAGGACGAGCAGGCGCCCGGCCTTCGCCCCGGCTTCGGCCGGCTCTACGTGGAGGCGGACGTGGTCGCGCTCATCCGCTCGGCCGGCCCCCTGCCCGCGCGGCTGCGCTACGTCGTCGACCTCCCGCGCGACGCGAAGGGCAGGACGGCAAGGCTGAGAAAAGGGACGGAGCTGCTGATACTGGGCGCGCCGGTCGGGGGGCGCGACGGGGAGGTGAGGCTGGCGGCGCCCGACGCCCAGATCCCCTACACTCAAGCCGCCGCCGCGCGGCTGCGCGCGATCGTCCGGGAGGCGTCGGCCGCCGCGCCGCCGCCCCGCATCACCGGCGTCGGCAAGGCCTTCCACGTGCCGGGCTCGCTTCCGGGGGAGAGCGAGACGCAGATATTCCTGCAGACCGCGGACCGGCGCCCGGTGTCGCTGACCGTGCTTCGCCGGCCGGGCCAGACGCCGCAATGGGCGGCGGCGCTGGGCGAGATCGTCGACGATGCCGCGGCGCCGCCCGCGCCCGAGACCTTGCTCTGGTACCGCCTCGCCTGCTCGCTCCCGCCGCGCCTGCCGGCGCAGAGCCTCGCCGAGGCGGAGCCGGGCTCGGGGGCGGCGATCGAGGCGGATTACCGGCTGGTGCTGGAACGCCTCGGCCCCTGCACCCGCAACCGGCGCCCTTAGCGCCGATCCTGTTCAGGTAGAATCGTCACCCGGGACCTGATCCGGGGTCCATCTTCTCCACGACATTACGCCTGAAGGAAAAGGTGGATGCCGGATCAGGGACCGCATCAAAGTGCTACTTTGATGGGGTCCCTCCGTCCGGCATGACGAGGATGGCGCATCCCGATCCCTCGATGCCCTCAGAAGGAGGCGAGCTCGACGCCGACGCCGGCGCAATCGGGATAGACGTCCGGCTTGCGGCTTGCGACGCGCAGCGCGCCGACTCCGTGGCGCGCGGCGACGAGGTCGTATATCTCGCGCACCAGCGTCTCCTGGAGATTGAAGCGGCGGCCTTGCGCCAAGGCGACGATGCCGCTCCGCAGGACGTCATAGTCCCAGGCGTCGGCGACGGCGTCGGTCGCGGCGAACGCCTGTTCCTCCAGCCACACCTCGACGCTGACCAGCAGCCGCTGCGGCCGTCCGATCTCGAAATCGTGGAAGCCGATCTCCACCTCCAGCGACAGGTCCTGGAGGACGATCCGGCGGGTGCGGGGCGCCAGACGCTCCGGCACCAGGCCCTCCAGCTTGACCGCTTCAGCCATCGTCCGGCTCCAAGAACTGCACGTCGCGCGGCAGCGACAGAAATCGCTGGCCGCCGTCGAGGACCAGCGTCTGGCCGGTGAAGGTGGGCGTGGCAATGATGAAGCGCAGGGCGGCGACGATCTCCTCGACCTCGACGCCGCGGCCGAGCGGGTTGAGGGCGTGGACCGCCTCGAAGTTGCGCTGCCCGCCCGAAACGAGGGTGACGGCCGGCGCGATGCCGCAAACGCGGATGCCGCGCGCGGCCCAGGCGCGGGCGAGCAGCTCGGTCATCCCCGCCAGGCCGAATTTGGAGACAGTGTAGCTGAAGAAGTCGGGATTGGGCGCGGCGAGCTTCGCATCCAGCAGGTTGACGACCAGGCCGAGGCTGCCGGCGAGGGCCTGCGAGAGCAGGGCCGGGCCGCGCAGATTGGAGTCGAGATGGGCGTTCCAGCCTTCGAGCGTGAAGTCGTCGGCCCGGTCGTAGCGGAACAGCGAGGCGTTGTTGACGAGCAGCCGCGCGGGGGGGAGCCCGTCCAGCGCCGCCACGATCGCCTGCGCCGCGGCGGGATCGGCGAGATCCGCCGCGACGGTGCGGGCGTCGCCCAGCTCCGTCGCCAGCGCCTCCGCCTCGCCCCGCGAGCGGCGATAGTGGATGAGCAGGCGCCAGCCGTCGGCGGCGAGGGCGCGGCAGATAGCGGCGCCGATCCGGCGGGCGCCGCCCGTCACGACGGCGGTGCGGGGGCCTTCGAACGGGCTGGCCATGGCGGCGCGATAGGCGCGCGTGGGAGAGGCGGCAAGGCTTGCCGCGCCCCCCGGCCGTCGCGTACCTCCGGAGCGCATGCCGACCCCGCCGCCTCCCGCCAGCCTCGAAGGCCTGTCGCTCGCCGACATCGCCCGCCTCGCCGAGGAGAAGAAGCTGCCGCCGGTCGAGCGCTGGAATCCCGAGCATTGCGGCGACAGCGAGATGCGCATCGCCCGCGACGGCACCTGGTTCCACCAAGGGAGCCCGATCGGCCGGCCGGCGATGGTGCGGCTCTTCTCGACCATCCTGAGGCGCGAGGCGGACGGGAGGCACGTGCTGGTGACCCCGGTCGAGAAGCTCGACATCGCGGTGGAGGACGCCGCCTTCGTCGCCGTCGAGCTGAAGAGCGAGGGCTCGGGCCGTGAGCGCCGGCTCGCCTTCCGGCTCAACACGGGCGACATCGTCGTGGCCGGGCCCGACCACCCGCTCCGCTTCGCCGCCGGCGAGGCTGGGCCGCAACCCTATCTCGCCGTCCGCGGCGGCCTTGAGGCGCTGGTCGCGCGGCCGGTCTATTACGAGCTGGCCGAGCTGGCGCTGGAGGAGGGCGGCGACCCGCCCGGCCTGTGGAGCGCCGGCGCCTTCTTCGCGATGGGAGGCGGCGGGTGAGTCTCGCCGACCGGCTGCGCGAGGCGCTCGAGCTCGGCCGCCGCCGCAGCCCGGTCCTGCTCACCGGCGACGCGCTCGACGAGGAGGGCGGGGAGACGATGCCGGCGGCCGTGCTGGTCGCGGTGGTCGACCGGCCCGAGCCGACGATCATCCTCACCGAGCGGCCGAAGACGATGCGCAAGCATCCCGGCCAGGTCAGCTTCCCCGGCGGCCGCATCGACCCGGGCGACGACGGGCCGGTCGCCGCCGCCCTTCGCGAGGCGGAGGAGGAGATCGGCCTTCCCCGCGACGCGGTGGAGGTGATCGGCATCGCCGACCTCTACCGCACCGTCACCGGCTTCGAGGTGACGCCCGTCGTCGGAGTCGTGCCGCCCGGCCTCGATCTGCGCCCGCACCCGGGCGAGGTGGCGGACATGTTCGAAGCGCCGCTGCGCTGGCTGCTCGATCCCGCCCGCCAGAAGGTGCGGACGGTCGAGTGGCGGGGACGGCCGCGCAGCTATTACGAGATCGAGTGGCAGGGCCGGCGCATCTGGGGCGCGACGGCGGCGATGCTGGTCAACCTCTCGCGCCGCCTGGAGCTCGCGGCGTGAAGCTTCCCAAGGCGCGCTGGCAGAAGGGCAAGGGGCTGCGACACCTCCTGCGGGCCCTGGGCGCGGCACAGGGCGACACGCGCTATGTCGGCGGCTGCGTGCGCGACACCTTGCTGGGGATCGAGGTGAACGACGTCGATCTCGCCACCCGCCTCCCCCCCGACGAGGTGCTGGTCCGCCTCGAGACGGCCGGGATCAAGGCGGTGCCGACCGGCCTCGCCCACGGCACGGTCACCGCGATCGTCGAAGGCAAGCCGGTCGAGGTGACGACTTTGCGCCGCGACGTCGCGACCGACGGCCGCTGGGCGCAGGTCGACTTCACCGACGACTGGCGGGAAGACGCCGCGCGGCGGGACTTCACCATCAACGCCCTCTCCGCCGATCCCGAAAGCCTCGCCGTCTTCGATTATTTTGGGGGCTGCGAGGATATCGAGGCGCGCCTCGTCCGCTTCATCGGCGATCCGCTGACCCGCATCGCCGAAGACCATCTGCGCATCCTGCGCTTCTTCCGATTCCACGCCCGTTTCGGCCGCGGGGCGCCCGACGCCGCGGCGATCGACGCCTGCACGGCCCGCGCCAACGATCTCATGGCCCTGTCGCGCGAGCGCATCGCCGACGAGCTTCTGAAGCTCCTCTCCCTCCCCGAGCCCGCGGCGACCGTGCGGCTGATGGTGGAGCGCGGCATCCTGAAGCCCGTGCTGCCCGAGATCGGCGGCGAGGGCGTGGCGGCGCTGGCGCGCCTCGATGCGCGGGAGCGGGAAGGCGGCCGCCCCCCTGATCCGCTGCGCCGCCTCGCCGCATTGCTCCCGCCCCGGCCGGACATCGCCGCGGCGGTGGCGGCGCGGCTGCGCCTCTCGAAAAGGGCCTCGAAGCGGGTCACGACGGCCGCCGCGCGATCGCCCGGCGACGCCGCGGATCCGGCGATGCTCGCCTATCGCCTGGGCGCCGACGAGGCGGTCGACCGCCTCCTGCTCGGGGACGGCGACCCGCGCGCCTCCGCGCTTCTCGCCGGATGGGAGCGGCCCCGCCTCGACGTGCGCGGCGGCGATCTCATCGCCATGGGCCTTTCCGCGGGCCCGGTCGTCGCTCGGACGCTCCAGGCGATCGAGGCGGAGTGGGCTGCCGCCGGCTTCCCGTCGGACGAGGCGGCGCAGAAGGCGATCGCGCGCCGCCATGTCGGCGAGGCGCTGAGGGACACGTCCTGACGCGGGCCGGCGCCCGGTTCAGGCGCGTCGCGCGAGCCAATAGTCGAGGGCGTCCGCGGCGCTCAGCGGCGCGGCGAAGTGGAAGCCCTGGCCGTGGGAGCAGCCGAGCGCCTTCAGGGCGGAGGCGAGCTTGGGCGTGTCGATCCCTTCCGCCGTCGTCTCCATGCCGAGCGCCGCCGAGAGCGACAGAATGGCCCGGACGATGGCGACCGAATCCTCGTCGTCGACCATGCCGCTGACGAAGCTGCGGTCGATCTTGAGGACGTCGATCGGCAGCCGCTGCAGATAGGCGAGGGACGTATATCCGGTGCCGAAATCGTCGACCGCGACCCTGACGCCGAACGCCTTCAACGTCTCTATCACCTTCATCGCCATCGGCGGATCGCGGATGATGGCGCTCTCGGTAAGCTCGAGGGTCAGCCGCTCGCCGGCGAGGCCGTGGCGGGCGAGGGCGGAGGCGGCGAAGGCGGCGACGTCGTCCTGCACCACCTGGATCGGCGAGAGGTTGACGTTGACGGTGAGCGGCAGCACCCGCCCGGCGGCGCGGTCCCAACCCGCCAGGGTGGCGAGCGCCGTTTCGAGGGCCCAGCGGCCGAGCGGGACGATGAGCCCGGATTCCTCGGCGACCGGGATGAACTCGCCCGGCGAGATTTCGCCCTCTTCGCCCCGGTCCCAGCGCGAGAGCGCCTCGAAGCCGGCGACGGCGCCGGTCCCGAGGGCGATGATCGGCTGGAAGGCGAGACGCAGCTCGCCCGCCTCGATCGCCCGCCGGAGCGCCGTCTCGATGCTGAAGCGCCGCCGCGCCGCGCGGGCCTGCTTGGGTTCGTAGATTCGCACCCGGCCGCTGCCCTTGGCGCGCTTCAGCGCGAACTGGGCGTTGCGCAGAACTTCCGCAGCCAGCGTCTCGCCCCCGCCGAGGAGCGCGCAGCCCATGGCGCAGTCGACCCTGATCTCCAGCTCGGACAGGCGGAACGGCGCGCCGAGCGCGGCGCGGATCCGCTCCGCCGCGCTCAGCGCCTCTTCCAGGCCTCGATCGAGGCGCATCAGGAGCGCGAATTCGTTGCCGCCGGTGCGCGCCAGCAGATCGTGCGCCCGCACCGCCGAGCAGAGTCGGCGCGCGAAGGTGAGCAGAAGCTCGTCGCCGGCCAGCGCACCGACGCATTCGTTGACCCGGCTGAACCGGGTGATGTCGAGGACCAGGACGGCATGGCTTCCCGGCTGGAAGGCGGGGTCGTCGAGCACCGCCTCGACCGCCTCGTTGAAGGCGGTTCGGTTGGCGAGGCCGGTCAGGCTGTCGCGGACCATCTCGGCGCGAAGGCTCTTCTCGGTCTCCACTTCCGCGGTGCGCTCGAGCAAGGTGACGAGCGCGCGCGCGCCCAGCGCCGGCCACGCCCGCATCCGGGTCATCCGCACGGAAAAGACGCGCGGCGCGACGCCCTGGCCGTCGTCGACCTCGAACACCGATTCCGCCGTCTGGGCGCGGAGGAAGGCTGCGATCCTGGCCGGCAGCCCGCTCGCCTCGATGAAGGAAGGGCCGTGTCCGGCGCGGGAGAGGGCGCCGTAGCCGTCGTTCGCCACCTGGACGCGGGTCCCGTCTCCGTCGAGACAGACGACCGCGGCGGCGACGGGCAGGGCGTCGAGGAAGTCCTGGCGCGCGCGGTTGATCTCCGCCTCGCGGTCCGCCGTGCGAACGGCGCGCCGGACCATTCCGTCCTGCGCTGCGCCTCGCCGCGATGCCGTCGCCATCATGCCCGCTGCGGTAGCGGGGGAATGGTTAATTTCCTGTTAGCCTAAGAACCGGTTGCTCCGGGGGAAGCCGACCGGAGGCATGCGCCCGGCCGCGCCTCGGGCGGTGCGCCAGGCGGAAAGATCGCTTTCCGTGCGGGTGCGGCCGCTGTCGCCGCCCATCGACCAGCTGAGTCCCTGGGCGAACGGGAAGGTCACCGCGTCCGCCAGGCCGCCGTCGCGATAGCGCTGGAGCTGAACGCCCTGGCCCCGTCCCATCTCGGGAAGCTCGGTCAGCGGGTAGACGACCATCTTTCGGTTCTCGCCGATGACGGCGACGTAATCGTCCGCGGGCCGGACCGGCCGCACCACGGTGAGCGTCGCGCCGGGCCGCAGGTTCATCACCTGCTTGCCCTTGCGCGTTTCCGCCACGGCGGCGTCCGCCGACGTGACGAAGCCCCGTCCGTCGGAGGAGGCGAGCAGGATCTTGGCGGCCGGCACGGCGGCGAACAAGGCGACGATCTGCGCCTCCCCGTCGATGTCGACCATCAGCCGGACCGGCTCTCCGAAGCCGCGGCCGCCGGGGAGCTTGTCCGCGGCGAGCGTGTAGAAGCGCCCGCTGGCGGCGGCGAGGAGCAGGCGGTCGGTGGTCTGGGCATGGAAGAAGAAGGCGGGGCCGTCTCCCTCCTTGAACTTCATCGCTTCGGGGCTCGAAAGATCGACATGGCCCTTCATGGCCCGGATCCAGCCGCGCTGCGACATGATGACGGTGATCGGCTCGCGCTCGATCATCGCGTGAAGCGGGATTTCGCGCGCCGGGCCCGCCTCCTCGATCGAGGTCCGGCGCCGGCCGAGCGGAGTCGCCGGTCCGTAGCGGGCCTGGAGGGCGGTGAGGTCCTTCTTGAGCCGGGTCCGCTGCCGCGCGGTCGACTCGACCAATTTCGCGAGCTCCTCGCGCTCCTTGATCAGCGCTTCCCGCTCGCCCCTGATCTGCATCTCCTCGAGCTTGCGCAACGAGCGCAGCCGCATGTTCAATATGGCTTCGGCCTGGCGGTCGGTGAGGCGGAACTCGGCCATCATGACCGCCTTGGGCTCGTCCTCCTCGCGGATGATCTGGATCACCCGGTCGAGGTTCAGATAGGCGACCAGATAGCCTTCGAGCAGCTCCACGCGATCGTCGATCTTCGCGATGCGGTGCTGGGCGCGGCGCACGAGCACCTCGAACTGGTGAGCGAGCCAGGCGGAGAGGACTTCCTTGAGGCCCATCACCCGGGGGGTGTGGCGTGCATCGAGCACGTTCATGTTGAGCGGGACGCGGACCTCGAGGTCGGTGAGGCGGAACAGGCTCTCCATCAGCAGCGCGGCGTCGACGGTACGGCTCCGCGGCTCGATGACGATGCGCACCTCGGCATCCGATTCGTCGCGCACGTCGGCAAGGATCGGCAGCTTCTTCTCCGCGATCAGCGCCGCGATCTGCTCGATCAGCTTGGACTTGGGCACCTGGTACGGGATCTCCGAGACCACGGCGACCCAGGTGCCGCGCCCCTGGTCCTCGGTCGTCCAGCGGCCGCGGACCCGGAAGGCGCCGCGGCCGGTCTCGTAGGCGGTGGCGATCGCGGCGGCGCTGTCGACGACGACGCCGCCGGTCGGGAAATCGGGGCCCGAGACGAAGTCCATCAGCGCCGACGGCTCGGCATGGGGATTGTCGATCAGGTGGATGGCGGCGTCGAGTATCTCGGCGAGGTTGTGCGGCGGGATGGAGGTCGCCATGCCGACGGCGATCCCGCTCGCCCCGTTGGCGAGGAGATTGGGGAATAGGCCGGGGAATACCTCGGGCTCCTCCTCCTCGCCGTTGTAGGTCGGGCGGAACTCCACGGTGCCTTCGTCGAGCCCGGCCATCAGGTCGTTGGCCGCCTGGGTGAGCCGCGCCTCGGTATAGCGCATCGCCGCGGCGTTATCGCCGTCGACATTCCCGAAATTTCCCTGGCCGTCGACCAAAGGGTAGCGAAGCGAGAAGGTCTGGGCGAGGCGGACCATCGCGTCGTAGACGGATTGATCGCCGTGCGGGTGGTACTTGCCGATCACGTCGCCCACCACGCGGGCGCACTTCTTGTAGCCCGCGGCCGGATCGAGGCGGAGCAGCCGCATCGCCCAGAGCAGGCGACGGTGCACCGGCTTCAGCCCGTCGCGCACGTCGGGCAGCGAGCGCGCGGTGATCGTGGAGAGGGCGTAGACGAGGTAGCGCTGCGACAGCGCGTCGCCGAACGGGGTGTCCTGAATCGGGTCGATATCGTTCATCTGGCTGGCCATCGCCGAGCGATAGCAGCGCGATTCGGGAGACGCGAGGATTGCTGCTTCTCTACCTTTGAGATAGTGTTACAACAGTCGGCGCAAGACCGACTGGGACATAAAGGAGACGAGGATGCGCAAGGCGTTCGTGATCGCCCTTCTTCTGGCCACCGCCGGCTGCGGCAGCCAGCCCCGACAGGAGCGTTCGGAGGATCTGCGGACGATGGACGCGGCGGAGCCGCCCCCCGCCGCATCCGCCGATTCGAGCGCACGGGCACCCGCCGCGCCGGGCATAGCGCCCACCGCCGCGCCCGGCGTCGCCTTCAACTATCGCTATGCCTTCCGCCTCGCCGGGGAGCGCATCGCCGGCATGCAGGAGCAGCACGCGGCCGCGTGCGAGAAGCTCGGCATCGCCCGCTGCCGCATCACCGGCATGCGCTACCGGCTCGTCGGCAATCGCGACATCGAGGCGATGCTCGCCTTCAAGCTCGATCCGGCGATCGCCAGGGCCTTCGGCAAGCAGGGCATCGACGCCGTGACCCAGGCGGAGGGGATGCTAGTCGATGCGGAGATCACCGGCGAGGATGCGGGCGCCCGGATCGCCGCCGCGACGCGCTCCGAAGGCCAGCTCGCCGACGACCTGAAGCGGGTGGAAGAGCAGCTTGCCCGCGCCGGCCTGCGGTCGGCGGAACGCGCCGAGCTCCAGATCCAGGCGCAGCAGCTGCGCGAGCAGATCCGCGCCACTCATTCCGAGAAGCAGACGCAGCAGGAATCGCTCGCGACGACGCCGATGGTGTTCAACTACGGTACGGGCGATCTCGTCCCCGGCTTCGACGGCCGGCCGCGGGTGAAGCAGGCGCTGCAGAACGCGCTCGATAACCTCGCCGGCGGAGTGATCTGGATCTTCGTGGCGCTGATCACCTTGCTGCCCTGGCTCGCGCTCCTGGCCCTGGGCATCTGGGCGTGGCGGCGCTGGGGACGCCGCGCCTCTCCCGCGCCCGCGGCAGTCACGCCTGCGGAGGCGTGAAGATTTCGGCGGGGCCGCGCGCGGCCTCGCCGGCAATCTCGGCGAGCAGCCACTCGCGCAGCGCGCGGATCTTGGCGTGGCCGCGCTTGTGCTCGGGATAGACGAGCCAATGGGCGCGGCGGTCGCAACTGATCAGGTCGAAGGGCTGCACAAGCCGGCCCGCGGCGAGCTCCGACCGCCAGAACATCGGCGTCATCAAGGCGATGCCGTGCCCGGCCAGCGCCGCCTGGCCCTCGGTGGCTTGCGAATCGAGAAGGATGCCGGGCCGGCGCTCCTCGGGCACGGCGACGCCGGCCTTGGCGAGCCAGATCTCCCACCATTCGTCGCCCGGGCTGAGCCGCGGCGCGCGAAGCACGTCGGCGGGGCGAGCGATGCCGTGGCGGTCGCGGAACTCGGGCGTGCAAAGCGGCGTGAAGTGGAGGTGGAAGAGGAAGTGGCTGCGAAGGCCCGGCCAGGGCCCCAGCCCCATGCGTACCGCCGCGTCGACCGCGTCGGCGGCGAAGTCGATCATCGCATTGCTGGTCTGGAGCCGCACCGCCAGCTCCGGGCGGCCGATCTGGAAGGCGCCGAGCCGCGCCGCCAGCCAGTTCGAGGCGAAGGTCTGCGCGGTGCTGATGGTGAGGACGCCCTCATCCTCCTCGACCAGGCCGGCAAAGGCCTCGGATATGTCGTCGAGCGCGCCCGAGACCGCGGGGGCGATGCGGCGTCCCGCCTCGCTCAGCGTCACCCGCCGCCGGGCGCGCACGAACAAAGGCACACCGAGCCGCTCCTCGAGCAGCCTGATCTGGTAGCTCATCGCCGCCTGGGTCATGCCCAGCTCCGCGGCGGCGGCGGTGAAATTCTCGTGCCGCGCGGCGGCTTCGAAGGCCTTGACGGCAGCGAGGGGCGGGAGCTGGCGCATCCTCGTAGTTGATAAGTTAGCTTTATCACCTGTGTCCAGCTTTTAGTTGGACGCTGCTGCTGCCGCTCCCTTATTTCTCTCTCATCGGCCTGCCACCCGGCAGCGCCTCTTGGGAAGGAGTGATAAAATGCGCGATGAGATAGACGGCCGCCTTTGGGTCGAGCATCACCAGGCTTTCTCCGCCAGCGTCGCGAGCTTCCTCGGGGAGGTCGCGCTCGGTTTGCGCCGGCTCAACGAATGGCAGTTCGAGGCTCCGTGGCAGCGCCGTCACGGCCCGCCGCAGGCCTGATCCGCCACCTCAAACCACCTCGTTCAGGGAGAAAAAACATGATCCGTCTCTACCCTCGCTTCGCCGCCCTGGCGCTCGCCGCCGCCTTCGCCGTCTCCGGCGCCACCCTCGCCGCCACCGGTGCTCCGGCCGCCGCCGCGGAGATGGTCGTCACCGCCCAGCCGACCGCGCGTGTCGCCTATGAAGATCTCGACCTGCGCAGCCCGGCGGGCGCGGCCCGCCTCGACGCCCGGGTCCGCGCCGCCGCCGAAAAGCTTTGCTTCGGCACCGGCACGGTGACGCTTCAGGCCAGGCTGGAAGGCTTCGCCTGCCGCGACGCCGCGATCGCCTCCGCCGCCCCCCAGGTCCGCCGCCTCCTCTCCGGCGCGACCCAAGGCGCGGCGCCGGCGATCGGCCTCGGCCGGTAAGCCGCCGGCCGCCCGAGCGGGCGCCGATCCGGTCCTGCCCCCTTGCCGCCCGGCGCCCGCTCACCCTCTTCATTGCCGCCCGCGCCGCCCTTCGATAGGGCGGCGCGATGCGTTCAGCCCTCCTCGCCCTTGCCGCCGCCGCCCTTGCCGGGCTAGCCGGCTGCTCGGTGACCGACCCCCCCGCCCCTCCGCTCCAGCCGCGGGCCGAGCTGATGAAATGGCCGGACCTTCTCGGCCGGCCGCGGCCCGAGCCGGACGCCACCATCCGCTACGGCGAGGCGGCCACGCAGGTGGTGGACCTCTGGCTGCCCAAGGGCCCCGGGGCGCACCCGACGGTGCTGATGGTCCATGGCGGCTGCTGGCAGACCGAGATCGCGGACCGGCGCATCATGAACTGGATCGCCGACGACCTGCGCAAGCGCGGCATCGCGGTGTGGAACATCGACTATCGCGGCGTCGACCGCGAGGGCGGAGGCTATCCGGGCACCTACCTCGATGCCGCGGCGGCGGCGGACGCGCTCCGCGACAAGGCGCCGCTCTACCGCCTCGACCTGCGCCGCCTCGTCGCGGTCGGCCATTCGGCGGGCGGCCACCTGGCGCTCTGGCTGGCCGGCCGCGCCAAGCTTCCGCCCGGCAGCCCCTTGCGCTCAGGGACGCCGCTCCCGATCCACAAGGTCGTCAGCCTCGGCGGCCTTCCCGATCTCGAGGAGGCGGCGCGCCCTCCGGGCAGCGGCTGCGGCACCGAGGTCATCGCCCAAATCTCCGGCGGCGGCCGCTATGCCGAGACGTCCGTCCCCCGCCTCGCCCCGCTCGGGGTCGACCAGGTGCTGGTCAACGGCCTCCAGGACCGCATAATCCCCATCGCTTACGCGGAAGGCTATGCCCGGCCGATGCGCGCCAGCGGCGACCGGGTGAGGGTGCGCACCGTCGACCAGACGGGCCATGTCGAGCTGATCGCCCCTGAGACCGCCGCCTGGGCGGTGGCGGTGGAGGAGATCCGAGATGGGCTCCGCCACTAGCCGCCCTTCCGGAACGATCGCCCTCGACGAGGCGCGCGCCCTCGACGCCGCGGATCCGCTCCGCGCCTTCCGCGACCGGTTCCGCCTCCCGAAGGGGCTCGTCTATCTCGACGGCAACTCGCTGGGCGCGCTGCCCAAGGCCGCGGCGGAGCGGCAGCGGCGGCTCGTCGAGGAGGAGTGGGGCGAGGAGCTGATCCGCAGCTGGAACAGCCGCGGCTGGATCGACGCGCCCCAGCGGGTGGGCGCCAAGATCGCGCCGCTGATCGGGGCCAAGCCGCACGAGGTGATCGTCGCCGATTCGACCTCGGTCAACCTGTTCAAGCTGATCGTCGCGGCGGCGGCGCTGGCGCCGGGCCGGCGGCAGCTGCTCTCCGAGGCGGGCAACTTCCACACCGACCTCCACATCGCCAGCGGCGCGGCCGAGCTCGCCGGGCTCCGCCTCGATATCGTCCCGCGCGAGGGGCTCGAGGCGGCGCTCGGCCCCGACACCAACCTCCTCCTTCTCACCCACGTCCACTTCAAGGCCGGCTTCCGCTTCGACATGGCTGAGGTGACGGCGCGGGCCAAGGCGGCGGGCGCGCGGACCCTCTGGGACCTCAGCCACAGCGCCGGCGCGGTGCCCCTCGACCTCAACGGCGCGGGGGCGGAGCTTGCCGTCGGCTGCGGGTACAAATATCTGAACGGCGGCCCCGGAGCGCCCGCCTTCCTCTATGTCGCCGAGGCGCTGCAGGAGCGGCTCGTCAGCCCGTTGCGCGGCTGGATGGGCCACGCCGCGCCCTTCGCCTTCACCGACGATTACGCCCCGGCGCCCGGCATCGCGCGGTTTCTCGCCGGAACCCCGCCCATCCTCGGCCTCGCCGCGCTCGAGACCGGCGTGGACAGCTTCGCGGGCGCTCCGCTCGAGGCCTTGTGGGCGAAGTCGATCGCGCTGTTCGACCTGTTCGCCCGGCTCGTCGAGGCGCGCTGCGCCGGCCACGGCCTCGCCTGCATCTCTCCGCGCGAACCGGAGCGGCGCGGCAGCCACATCAGCTTCTCGCATCCCAACGCCTTCGAGATATGCCAGGCGCTGATCGCCGACGGAGTCGTCGGCGACTTTCGCGCCCCCGACGTCGTCCGCTTCGGCCTGACGCCGCTCTATCTCGGCTTCGAGGACGTCTGGACCGCCGTCGAACGGCTCCGCGCGATCCTCGACACCGGCCGCTGGCGCGACCCGCGCTTCGCCGTCCGCGGCAAGGTCACGTAAATCCTCCATAAATTCACTTGTGTGTTAGTGTATTATGACACTAGGCTGGACGTGAATCGGAACTGGGAGGATTCATGACCGTCAAGACGCTGCTGCTCGCCGCCTGCGCGGGCCTCACCCTGGCCGCCGTCCCGGCGGCCGCCCAGAACGCTGTGCCGCTGATCGCCCGCGAGACCTTCTTCGGCAATCCCACGCGGGTGGCGGGCAAGCTCTCGCCCGACGGCAAGTGGCTGAGCTGGATCGCGCCGCGAGACGGCGTGCTCAACATCTATGTCGCGCCCGCCTCCGATCCGAAGGCCGCCCGCCCGCTGACCAACGAACGCCAGCGGCCGGTGCGGGGCTATTTCTGGGCGCCGGACAGCCGCCAGATCCTGTTCATCAACGACAAGGGCGGGGACGAGAACTACAAGCTCTACGGCGTCGACGTGGCGAGCGCGCAGCTGCGCACGCTGACCCCCTTCGACAAGACCCGGGTGCGGATCGTCAACATCTCCAACCAAGTGAAGGACCGGATCCTCGTCGCCGTCAACGACCGCGACCCCAAGTGGCACGACGTCTACAGCCTCGATCTCGCCAGCGGCAGCCTCACTCCGGTGCTGATGAACCTGGGCGGCTATGCGGACTTCATCGCCGACGAGCAGCTCAACCTGCGCATCGCCTCCAGGGCGACGCCGGGCGGGGGCAGCGACTTCTTCCGGATCGTCGCCGGCAAGGTGGAGGAGGCGCCGTTCGAGCGGGTGACGCTCGACGACAGCCAGACCACCCGCCCGGCCGGCTTCACCGCCGACGGCAAGACCCTTTACTGGCTGGATTCGCGCGGTCGCGACACGGCGGCGCTCTTCGCGGAGGACGTGGCGTCCGGCCGCAAGACGATGATCGCGCAGAGCCCTAGGGCCGACATCGGCGGGACGATGGCGAACCCGCGGACCGGCCGGCTTGAGGCCTATGCCCTCAACTATCTCAGGAACGAGTGGGTGCCGGTCGGCAATGCGGTGAAGGCCGACCTAGCCTTCCTGCGGGCGAAGCTGCGCGGCGAGATAGGCGTGGCGTCGCGGACCGACGCGGACGACAAGTGGATCGTCGCCCTCGACCCCGGCAACGCCTCCCCCAGCGCCTGGCTCTACGACCGCAAGGCGAGGACGCTCGTCAAGCTCTATACCAACCGGCCCGAGCTCGACGGCGCGGCGCTCGCGACGATGCACCCGCTCGAGATCAAGACCCGCGACGGGCTCACGATGGTGTCCTACCTCACCCTTCCGCCGGGCTCCGACACGGACGGCGACGGTCGCCCCGACAAGCCGGTGCCGCTGGTGCTGCTGGTCCATGGCGGGCCGTGGGGACGGGACGGCTACGGCTATGACGGCGCCCATCAATGGCTCGCCAACCGCGGCTATGCCGTCCTATCGCCCAACTTCCGGGCGTCCGCGGGCTTCGGCAAGAAGTTCCTCGCCGCCGGCAACCTGCAATGGGGCCGCAAGATGCAGGACGACCTCGGCGACGCCGTCGACTGGGCGGTGGCGCACGGCGTCGCGCAGCCCGACAGGGTGGCGATCATGGGCGGCTCCTACGGCGGCTACGCGACGCTCGCGGGCCTCGCCTTCACGCCCGAAAAGTTCGCCTGCGGCGTCGACATCGTCGGCCCGTCCAACCTTAGCACCTTGCTCAAGACGATCCCGCCTTATTGGGAGGCGGTCCGCGCCCAGTTCTACCAGCGCATGGGCGATCCGAACACGCCGGAAGGCCAGGCGGTGCTCCGGGAGGCCTCGCCGCTGTTCAAGGCGGATCGGATCCGGCGGCCGCTGCTGATCGGCCAAGGCGCGAACGATCCGAGGGTGAACGTCGCCGAATCGCAGCAGATCGTCGATGCGCTCAAGGCGAAGGGCATTCCCGTCACCTACGTCGTCTTCCCCGACGAAGGGCACGGCTTCGCGCGCCCGCAGAACAACATAGCCTTCAACGCCGTTGCCGAGAACTTCCTCGCCCGCTGCCTCGGCGGGCGGGCGGAGTCGATCGGCGGCGCGATCAGGGCGTCGAGCGCGCAGGTGCCCTACGGCGCCGAGTTCGCGCCCGGCCTTGCCGAAGCGATGAGCCGCTGAATTGGAGGCGGACACGATCCTGTCCGCCCTGTCCGCCGCCGCCCCCCGGCGCGGGACGTCGGCTAGACGCCGACATCCTTCCAGTCGCGGAAGATCTCCGCGGGAACGGTCACGCCGGGGCGCTCGTCGTCCCAGAGGAGATGCATCAGCCACCAGCGGGCGCCGTCATGATAGAGGTGGGCGAGATTCATGCCGCGCTTGAGGATCTCGCCGCCGGCAGGTGCGCTTCGCGCCTCGTAGGCGGAAAAGACCTGCGCGACGTTGCCGAAGCGAACGACGCGGCGCTCCGTCTCCACTTCGTAGAATGGCGTGTCGGCAAGAAGCGTCTTGGCGTTCGCCTCATATTCCTCGCCCGACATGGAGAGCGCGACGGGCTTACCGTCCGCCCCGAGCCGGGTCCGCACCAGCCGCACGCAAGGGTGGTAGAGGCGTCGCGACAGGGCCCAGTCCTGGCCGCCCGGCGGCCCGGAGATGGAGCGGTAGAGCGCCTCCATCAGCGATTCCACGCTCGCGAACTCCTCATCGGTCTCAGCCATGCCTCGCTCCTTCTCGCGCCGCTACGTTGCACAACCCGGACCGCTCCGCTATTGGCCCACACCAACCGCCCTGGGTGCCCGTCCGCCGACGATGCGTCCGGGGCCGATTTTTTCGAAGCTTCCGCGAAAGGACGCGCCCGATCATGTCCCGCCGCCGCCAGATCTACGAGGGCAAGGCCAAGATCCTCTACGAAGGGCCGGAGCCGGGGACGCTGATCCAGTATTTCAAGGACGACGCCACCGCGTTCAACGCGCAGAAGCGCGGCACGATCAGCGGCAAGGGTGTGCTCAACAATCGCATCTCCGAGCATATCTTCACCTTGCTCGGGCAGATCGGCGTGCCCACCCATTTCATCCGCCGCCTCAACATGCGCGAGCAGCTGATCCGCCAGGTCGAGATCATCCCGATCGAGGTCGTGGTGCGCAACGTCGCCGCCGGCACGCTCTCCCAGCGGCTCGGCATCGAGGAGGGGACTCAGCTCCCCCGCACGATCATCGAATATTATTACAAGGACGATGCGCTGGGCGATCCGATGGTCGCCGACGAGCATATCGCCTGCTTCGGCTGGGCGAGCCAGGAGGAGATGAACGACATCGCCGACATGGCGGTGCGCGTGAACGACTTCCTGTGCGGGCTGTTCGCGGCCATCCACATCCGTCTCGTCGACTTCAAGCTGGAGTTCGGCCGGCTGTGGGAGAACGACTATGCCCGCACCATCCTCGCCGACGAGATCAGCCCCGACGGCTGCCGGCTGTGGGACATGACCACCAACGAGAAGCTCGACAAGGACCGCTTCCGCCGCGACCTCGGCGGCGAGGCCGAAGCCTATCAGGAAGTCGCGCGGCGCCTCGGCCTGCTGCCCGAAGGCGAAGGCAACATGGTCCTCGACCTCGACCAGCACCGCCAGAGGCGGGGGAAGTGAAGGATTCCCCCCGCTGAAGGGAGGGGATGAGCACCCTCGAGCGGTGCGCCTGGATCGACCAGGTTCGGGCTGAGCCTCGAAGCCCTCCTCCTTCCAAAGGTAAGAAGAAAAGCCCCCTTCGACGCCGCCTGCGGCGTCGCTCAGGACAGGCTTCGACAAGCTCAGGGCGAACGGTGGAGGTGATCCAACCCGATCGCCCACCGCCCTAAATCCTCGACATGACCGGCCCCGCCCGCGCGATATGCGCCGCCGGCGCGACCGCCGCCGCCAGCCCCAGCATCGTCAGCGCCAGTGCCGCCAGCAGGAACGCGATCCTCTTCATGCCGGTCAGACGCCGCCGGCCGTCCTTTCGGATGACCGATTCCAAGAAAAAGGGCCGCTCCCTCGTCGGAAGCGGCCCCGGCCTTTTGGCTCTCTCCTGAAGCTTCAGTCCCGGCTCTCGTCGGGTCCGCCGATGGCCACCTGGGTGGCGGCGGCGGCGCGGCGCTGGACGGCCTGCAGATAGTCGGACGACTGCAGGAACGGGATCGGGTTGACCGGGCGGCCGTCGAGCCGGACCTCGTAATGGAGGTGGCTGCCCGTCGAGCGGCCGGTCGAGCCCATGTAGGCGATCAGCTGGCCGCGCTTCACCTGCTGGCCGGCGGCGACGATGTAGCGGGTGAGGTGGCCGTAACGCGTCTGGATGCCGTGGCCGTGGTCGATCTCGACCAGGTTGCCGTAGCCGCCATTGTTCCACTCGGCGCGGTCCACGGTGCCGTCGGCGGTGGCGTAGATCGGCGTGCCGATCGGTCCGGCGAGGTCGATGCCGGCGTGCATCGCCGCCCGGCCCTTGAACGGATCGGAGCGGACGCCGTAGCCGGACGTGAAGTTGGTGCCGTGGACCGGCTCGATCGACGGGATGGCGATCGTCCCCTGCTCCAGGCTCTCGAGCTTCTTCCAGCTCATGAAGAGGGCCTTGAAGTTGGGATCCTCGTTGCTGGCGGTGGTGACCGGCTCGAACGGGCCGCCCATGCCGCCGGCGACGAGGCGCTTGGGCTCGAGTCCGAGACGGCGGATTTCGCGCTCGGTGATCAGGTAGCGCTGCTGGGCGACCTGCTTGATGGCGGCGACGTCGGCGCGCATCGCGGTGACCTCGCGCTGCATGCGCAGCACGTCGGCGGACGGCGGCGCGGACGAGAAGGTCGCGATCTGCGCGGCGGCGAACACCGACCAGAAGAGCATGAGAGAAGCGGCGAGGGCGCCGAAGAGCTGGAGGCCGGAGCCGACCCGGATGCGGCGGAGGGTGGTGCCGTCGTGGAAGAAAATATCGCGGGGCCTGAACAGCTTGCGGAACGTTCCGGTAAAGCCCGCGTTCTTGGTTTTGCTCGCCACTATCGGTCCCTCGCCCGGCTCACGGAGCACGCGGAAAAGCGCGCCCGATGGGCCTGAAAATGCTCATCCCGAGGCCGTTCGGGCCTCTTTTATCCGTCAGGAGTTGCCCCCTCCGCGACTGGATGGCCGGAGACTGTTAAACATCTCCTGCCGCGGCAAGCCCGGCATAGTAATCGCGGGACAGACCGGCTTTATCGCGCGCCGAGTCGTTGAACGGCGGTTTTATCGCACCCCGAAAGTGGACGCCCACCAACCGTTTCCATTCCGAAACAGCCGCGATTCTCCGCGCTTCGCAGACCTTTTCGAACCATTTCGTGCCGACCGCGACGTGCCGGATCTCGTCGCGGCAGATGCGTCCCAGGATCGCCGCCGAGGCGTCGTCGCCGGCCGCTTCGAAGCGGGCGACGGTGGCCGGGGTGACGTCGAGCCCCCGCGCCTCGAGGACCATCGGCACGACCGCGAGGCGCGCCAGCACGTCCCCCGCCGTCGCTTCCGCCGCTTCCCACAGGCCGTCATGGGCTGGGAGCTGCCCGTAGCCGGAACCGGCCGCCTTCAGCCGGCGGTCGAGCAGGGCGAAGTGGATCGCCTCGTCGGCGCCGACCGAGAACCAGTCGTCTACGAAGGGCGGCGCGAAGCTTCCGCCGAACCGCCCCGCCATGTCGAAGGCGAGATCGATCGCCCCGAACTCGATGTGCGCGAGCGCGTGCAGCATGGCGAGCCGGCCGCGCTCCGAGCCTCCGCGGCCGCGCTTGGGCATGTGGGACGGCGCGAGCAGGAGCGGCCGGGCCGGGCGCGCCGGGCGGTCGGGCATCGCCGTCTCGAACCGGAAGGCGAGGTCTCCCCGCCGCCACGCCCGCGCCGCCGTCCGCGCCGCCTTCACCTTCTCCGCCGGCTCGGCGGCGAGCAGCACGGCGCGGCAGGCGGAAGCGACGCTTTCCATCGTCCGGGCTCAGGGCAGCGCCCGCGCCGCCTCCAGCACCTCGTCGGCATGGCCGGGCACCTTCACCTTGCGCCACACCCGCTTCACCACCCCGTCGCGATCGACGAGGAAGGTCGCCCGGTCGATGCCCATATATTTGCGCCCGTACATCGATTTCTCGATCCAGGTGCCGAACGCCTCGCACGCGGCGCCGTCGGAGTCGGTCGCGAGCGCGACGGCGAGGCCGTATTTGTCGATGAACTTCCTGTGCTTCCTCGCATCGTCCTTCGAGACTCCAAGCACCCAGGTGCCCGCTTTCTCGAACTCGCCGGCGAGCGCGCTGAACGCCTGCGCCTCGGCGGTGCAGCCCGACGTATCGTCCTTGGGATAGAAATAGAGGACGAGCTTCTGCCCCGTGAAATCCGCCGGGCTGATCGGCTTTCCCTCGACGCTCTCCAGCTTCACGTCGGGCACCACCTCGCCTTCGTCGACCATCGCCTTCACTCCTCTTGCCCGGAAACGCGCGCCCAGAGCCCTGCGATCCTCTGCCGCGCCCTGGCCTGCGCATCAAGCAGCGCGTCCCAATCGGCGAGTCCGCAGGCGGCGGCGACGAGGGGACGGGTGGCCTCCGGCGGCTCGGCCGAGCTCGGCGAGACGAGCCGGAACATGACCAGCATCCGCGTCAGCAGCCTCAGGTCGGGATCGGTATCCTCGGGCACCAGCCCCGCCTCGAGCAACGCGGCGATCGCCACCTCGAGGTGGGGGTAGAGGCCGAGGCCGTGGCGCAGCTGCAGGGTATGGACGGCGAATTCGAGGTCGATGAGGCCGCCCGGACCGCGCTTGATGTCGAACGGCCCCAGCGGCGGCTTGTGCCGGGCGATGTCGCGCCGCATCCGCACCGCGTCGGCGACGAGCCGGTCGGGATCGCGCGGCTGCCGCAGCGCCCCGTCGATCACCCGCTGGAGCGCCGCCCTTCCCGCCGCCGAGCCGTAGAGCGGCCGCGCCCTCAGCAGGGCCATGTGCTCCCAGGTCCAGGCCTGCTCGCGCTGGTAGCGGTCGAAGCCCTCCACCGACACCGCGAGCATGCCGTCGACGCCGGACGGGCGCAGCCGCGTATCGACGTCGTAGAGCGGCCCGGCCGGGGTCGGCACGCTAAGCGCGGAGGTGATGCGCGGCGCCAGGCGGTTGAAATAATCGGTGGCGCGCAGGGGCCGCTCGCCGTCCGATTCGGCTTCGTGCGTGCCGCTGAACAGGTAGACGAGGTCGAGGTCGGAGGCATGGGTGAGCGCCTCGCCGCCGAGCCGCCCGAGCCCCATGACGAGGAGCTCCGAGCCCTCGACCCGGCCGTGCCGCCGCTCGAACTCCGCGGTCGCCGCAGAGGCGAGGACGTTGATCGCGGCCTCGGCGATGCGCGAATAGCCCTCCGCCGCGTCGATCGGGTCGGTATGCGCGACGACGAGCTGGGCGCCGAGCGCGAAGCGGCGCTCGTTCACCCGCCGGCGGACGCGGTCGAGGACGAGCTGGTAATCCTCGCCGCCCCCTTCCGCCCGGGCGAACTCGTCGATCAGCGCTTCGGTCGGCGGGACGGGCGCGAAGGCGCTGGCGTCGATCAGCCCGTCGAGCAGCTGCGGCCGCCGCCCGAGCTGCTCGGCCAGCGCCGGCGCGTGGCTGAGGATCGTCGCCACCTGGGCGGTGAGGCCGGGCCGAGCCTCGAGCAGCCGGTAGAAATTGACTCCGCTCGGCAATCGCTCGACGACGTCGTCGAAGCGGTTCATCGCCCGCATCGGGTCCGGCGCCTTGCCGAACGCCTCGATCACCACCGGCAGCATCGCCTCGAACGCCTCCTGCGCCGCGGGGCTGCGCAGCGACCGCGCCTTGCCGCCGCGCCAGCCGTCGATCCTCAGCCGCGCCGCGACCGGGTCGCCGAAGCCCGCGCCGGCGAGCTGCGCCTCGAGGTGGACGGCGCTGAGCGGCAGCCGCCGCTCCTCCTGCCCGGCGAGCCCGTCGTAGAGCGCCGCCACCTCCTCGACATGGGGACGGAGCAGGTCGAGGAGGCCGGCCCCGTCGCCGAGGCCGTGGAGCCGCGCCACCGAGTCGAGCGCGTCGGCGTCGGCGGGGAGCATGTGGGTCTGGCGGTCGTCGATCATCTGAAGCCGGTGCTCGATCGTCCGGAACAGGCGATAGGCCGCTGCCAGGGCCCCGGCCCGCGCCGCCGGGATCCGCCCGCCGGCCGCGAGCGCGGCCACCGCGTCGAGCGTCGCCGGCGCGCGCAGCGCCGGCTCGCGGCCGCCGTGGACGAGCTGGTGGATCTGGGCGTAGAACTCCACCTCGCGTATGCCGCCCCGCCCGCGCTTGAGCTCGTACCCCGGGCCGAAGCCCTGGCCGTGGGCGTAATGGTCGCGGATCCGCCGGGTGATCGCCTGGATCTCCCCGATCGCCCCGAAATCGAGCGAGCGGCGCCACACGAAGGTGTGGATCGCCTCCATGAAATAGCGGCCGAGCGCCGCGTCGCCGGCAGCGTGGCGGGCGCGGATGAACGCCGCCCGCTCCCACGGCAGCGCGCTCGATTCGTAATAGGAGATGGCGGCGTCGACCGGCAGCGCGATCGGAGTCACTTCAGGCGAGGGCCGGAGCCTGAGGTCGACGCGGAAGACGAAGCCGTTCTCGTCGCGCTTCTGGAGCAGCTCGATGACCCGCTGGCCGATCCGCACCGCCGCCTGCCCCGGCTCCTCCCGGGGGCGGCGCGGCAGGGTCCGCGGATCGAACAGGAATATGGGGTCGATGTCGGAGGAGAAGTTGAGCTCGCGGCTGCCGTGCTTGCCGAGCGCGACGACGGCGAAGCCGCGCACGCTCTCCCCCGGCGTCCGCTCCTCGATCGCCGCCGCCAGAGCCCGCTCCAGCGCGCGGTCGGCAAGGCCCGAGAGCGCCGCCATCAGGCGCTCGAGCGGAACCGCGCCGGCGAGGTCGCCCACTGCCAGCGCCGCCGACAAGGCGTTGCGCTCGCGGCGCAGCGCGGCGGCGAGCCCCGGCGCGTCCGCCCCCGCCCGTCCGGCCGCCGCAAGGGCCTCCTCGATGCGCCCGGCGGCGAGCGCCTGATCGACCTCGCCGAAGCGGTCGAGCTGAGCGCGAAGATAGGGCGAATGCGCCCGCGCCCGCCGGAGCGCGGCGTTAATCCCGCCTTCACCCTCTGTCTCATTCATGCAACAAGCCCAATCAGTTCTGTTGGGGGTGCGCAACAGTTGAAACCCCCTTCCCCGGCGCGCGTTCTGGCCTTGTGAACACGATCAACCCAAGAAGAGAAGCGATGATCCAGGCTTCCCAGCGCCGCTTCGTGAAGGTGGCCCCGCCCACCGTCCACGCCGGCGTGGGCAACGCGCTGCGTCAGGCTTTCGCCATGGACGGCGAGGTCCGCTCGCTCCAGATGTTCGAGGATCTCCTCCTCCGCCTCGACGACGCCTGAGGCCCCGGCCGCCCGGGCGGCTTCCGTTCCTTCCGTCCCGTCGCCGTCGTGCCGAAGCGGTGCCGTCCCCCTGGGGCGCGGCCCGCCGCGGCGCTTCAGTCCGTCCTCGGATCGCGGTCGCGGCTGAGGTCGTCCACTTCCGCCATGATGCTGGCGAGAGCGGAGCTGCCGTCCGTCTCGTGCTCGCGGCGCGACGGCAGCTTGCCTTCGGCGAGCAGGTGCTCGAGCGCGACCCGGCCGCGCGCGACCCGGCTCTTGATGGTGCCGACCGCGCAGCCGCAAATCTCGGCCGCCTCCTCATAGGCGAAGCCGCCCGCCCCGACGAGGATCAGGGCCTCGCGCTGCGGCTGGGGCAGATGGAGGAGCGCCCGCTGCATGTCGGTCAGCTCGACGTGCCGGTCCTGGCTGGCCGGCGCCGCCAGCATCTTGGAGGCGGTGATCTCGTCCCACTCGCCCTTGAAGCGGGCGCGGCGCATCTGGCTGAGGAACAGGTTCCTCAGGATGATGAAGGTCCAGGCGCGCATGTTGGTGCCGGCCTGGAAGCGCTTGCGCGCGGCCCAGGCCTTGAGCAGCGTCTCCTGGACGAGGTCGTCGGCGAGGTCGCGGCTGCCCGAAAGCGAGCGCCCGAAGGCGCGCAGGTGGGGGATCACCTGCGCGAGCTGATCCTTGAACTCGTCGTCGGGAAGCGGCACCGGCTCGGGGCGCGGCGCCTCGAACTCGTCGTCCTCTTCGTCCGTGATCACCGGCTGCTGGGTCAAGCTGCCCCCGTTAGACGCTATACTATATTCGCTCATGCGATTGCGGGAACGGCGGGCCGTCCCGATCCTCCCCGATGTAGGTAGCTAGCGCCAGATCAGCAACAGAAGGAGGAAGGCGACGACGACGAGCCCGAGGCTCGCCGGCAGGATGACGCGGGTCATGTGGTTGGTCTGCCCCGCCCGCGCCCGCGTGGTGTCGATATGGCGTTCGCCGTCGTCCATGGTACCTCGGTTCCGAAATCGTTTCAGGCGGGCAACGCCCGCTGCGCGCGCCGGTTCCGAACGAACGCCCGGCCGGCGGGACTTATCCGGCGGGAAGAGTCTCGCGGTCGAAGAAGAGCGCCTGCGCGATGGAGGCCCGGACGGTCGAGCGCTGGAACGGCTTGCTGATCAGGAAGGTCGGCTCGGGCCGCTCGCCGCTGAGGAGACGCTCGGGGAAGGCGGTGATGAAGATCACCGGCACTTCGAACTCGGAAAGTATGTCCTTGACCGCGTCGATGCCGGAACTGTCGTCGGCGAGCTGGATGTCCGCCAGCACCAGGCCGGGCCGCCGCGCCATCGCCTGCGCCACCGCCTCGTCGCGGGTGACGGCGACGCCGGTGACGTTGTGGCCGAGGTCCCTCACGATCGTCTCGATGTCCATCGCGATGATCGGCTCGTCCTCGATGATGAGGACGTCGGCGCGCGTCTGCCGCTCGATCTCGGCATGGGCTTCGGCGACGAGCCGGTCGACGTCCTCCGCGCTCGCGCCGATCAGATAGCCGGCGTCCTCCGCCGTGAAGCCCTCCATCGCGGTGAGGAGCAGCGCCTGGCGCGAGACCGGGGTGATCGGCGCGAGCCGCGCGCGGGCGATGATCTCGCTCTCGTTCACCGCGCCGGCGTCGCCCGGATCGTCCTCGATATGGGCCGAATCCCAGATGGCGTGGAAGGTGCGGTATAGGCCCAGCCGCGGGTCGACGTTGCGCGGGAACTCGCCCGGCGCCGCGACGATCGCCTCGAGCGTCGCCCGAACGAAGGCGTCGCCATGCTGCTGGCTGCCGGTGAGAGCGCGCGCGTAGCGCCGGAGAAAGGGGAGGTGGGGCGCGAGATCCTGGCCAAGCGACATGTTCGTTGCGACTCCTGTCCGAATACGGGTCTATTGTGAGCGTGCCGAACGCTTTGCAAGTCCGCCTCCGGACCCGCCTTCGCATCGCGCACGCACAGGAAAACGGCCCTGCCCGCTCCCTTTCGAAGCGGTGGAACCATCGTACGACTTTTTTGTTTCAAGGCGGACTGCGCGCCATTATTGGCCGCGGGGTGGGTTCGCGCATCGTCGTTCCATGGTGTGGAGTCGAGCGTGGGCTCCGACGGAACGAGCGGGCGCGGCGCCGGCCGCGAGGGGAATGTTATTTTGACCTTCGAAGACGATAGGGATCGCCGGCGCAAGAACGAGCAAACGCCCCAAACCGACATGCACGACGCGCCGCGGACGAAGCGCAAGCGCGGGGCGAGTCCGGAGGTGGGCCATGCGTTGCGGGCCGCCTACGAGCAGGCGGTGAGGGAAGAAATTCCACCCGAAATGCTCGATCTGCTCGGCAAGCTCGGCTAAGGGCGGCCGCTCCCGCGGCGATCGAGTGGACGTGACGACCAACGAACAGGGCAGAATTGGTGCGTCGTTCGCTCGCCTGTCGACGGGCCTCAAGATGCTGCTCATCCTATCGGCGGCGCTGCTGCCCTTGGGCCTCGTCGCGATCCTCGCCACGCTCCACAGCGCACAGCAGAAGGACGACCAGCGGCGCGCCGAGACCGTCGCCCGGCTGGAGATAAAGGCGCAACGCCTGAACGCCGCTTTCTCGCGCAGCGTCCTTACCTTGCGCACCGCGAGCGCGGCCATCGCCGCCGCCCCCTCCGTCCCTGACGTCTGCGGGAAGACGCTGGCGCAGCTCGAGCAGGATCCGGTGGAGGCGCGCTATGCCCTCTATGCGGGAAGCCCCTTGCCCCGCTGCCAGAGCCGGGGCTTCGTCCCGCTCGCCTCGGTGGCGCCGGCCCGCGGTCCCGGCGTCCGCGCCGAGATAGTGCCCGGCGGCGGCGCGCTGCGCCTCTTCGTCTACGGCGGAGGCGGCGCGCTCCAGGGCGTCGCGGAATATCCCGCGTCCGCGCTCAGCGTGCTCAGCTACATCCCCGGCACCAGCCGCAATTTCGACCTTGCGCTCAGCCAGCCCGGCCGCGTCATGAAGCTGCGCGAGGCCTATCAGGGCGGCGCCTTCGTCCGCACCGTCCGGAGGAGCGAGCCGGTCGCGGGCGGCCAGCTCACCCTCTCGCTCGCCCTTGGCGCCCGGCCCATCGGCGCGGTCGACCTGCTGATGATCCTGCTGCCGGTGCTGATGTGGCTCGCCGCGGCGGCGATCGGCTGGCTGATCCTCAACAGCTACCTTCTGCGTCCCCTCGCCAAGCTGCAGCGCGCCGTCTCCACCTACCGGCCGGGCGACCGCGACATCGGCATCCCGCCGCTGGCGACGCCGGCGCGCGAGATAGGCGAGCTGGGCGGCGCCTTCGACACGGTGGTGCGGACGGTGGCCCGCCACGAAGCCGAGCTCGAGGCGGCGGTGGATCGCCAGACGCGGCTGGTCCGCGAGGTGCACCACCGCGTCAAGAACAACCTCCAGGTCGTCGCCTCGCTGCTCAACCTCCACGCCCGCGGCTCGCCGAACGAGCAGGTCTCCGCCGCCTACGCCTCGATCCAGCGGCGCGTGGATGCGCTCGCCGTCGTCCACCGCAACCACTATGCGGAGCTTGAGGAGAATAGGGGCGTCGCGCTCAAGCCGCTCATCTCTGAGCTGGCCGCCAATCTGCGCGGCACGGCGCCCCAGTCCGCCGCCGGGATGGCCATAAGGCTCGATCTGGAATCCTATTATGCCACCCAGGACGTCGCCGTCTCGGTCGCCTTCCTGATCACCGAGCTGGTCGAATATGCGATGCTTTGCGGGGCCGCCTCCGTCGCCATCGCGCTGGGCGGCGAGAGCGGCGCCTCTACCGCCACCCTCAGCGTCGAGACGGACACGCTCAAGGGCGACGTCACCTGCGATCCCGCGCTGACCGAGCGGTTCGAGCGGATCGTCACCGGCCTTTCGCGGCAGCTGCGCACCACCCTCGCGCGCGATACGGATGAGGGGCGCTACAGCCTGGCGATCGCGGTCGTCGAGAAGGCCGAGCGGCGCTGACCGGTCCCCGCGGCGGCCCGGCGTGGCACGAAAGGCCTGTACCGACCGGGAGCAGGGCGAGCGGTTAAATCAGCCGATCAAACGCTAAGGCTGCGCCGGCGGGGCGGGGCAGCCGCTGCCGGCCAGCGCCTCAAGCCGCAGGTCGATCTCCTGCTGCCGCGCGATGAGGGCCGCGGCGTCGGGCGGCGGGGCGGCCGGCGCCGCGTCCGGCTTCTTGCGGCCGGCGCGCGCCGCCGCGCCGACGCCGGCGCTCACCGCGGCGCCGATCCCGAACGGGAGGAGGAGGCTGGCCGCCGTCCCGGCCACCGCCCCGCCGACCTCGCCGGCACCGACCTTGCGCTTCTTGCGGTGCCCGCCGAGGGCCAGGTCCGTGACGGTGCGGCGGAGCGCGGTCCGCTCGGCTTCGAGCGTCGCGCGCTCCGCCGCCGCCTCCGCGCACGAAGCGGCCGGCGCCGGACCGGCCGCAGGCTGCGCGCCGACGGGCGCCGCGACGAGCAAGGCGACGAGCAGGAGGGCGCGCAGGAAGGGCATGGGCCCTCCATAGCGGGGTGCGACGGCCGCGCCTATGCCCGGCGCCCGCGCCGTCGCATTCGGCCGCCCGCCCGCGGAGCCTCTGGCCCGCCGCTTCGTTACGCCCGCGACAGGGGGTCTGTCGTAAGAGGAGTATCGCTCATGAAGATCACGGTCATGGCCGCCGCCGCCGCGGCGCTTGTGCTCACGTCGTTCGGCTTCGAGGCGCCTGCAAGCGCCCAGCGCAACGAGCGAACCGTGGTCCGTACCACGACCGTCGTGCACCGCGATCGCGGCCGCCACATGGGATGGCGCAACAAGCACCGCCGCGTCCGCGTCTGCCGCACCGTCTGGCGCCACCACCACCGCGAGCGCGTCTGCACCTGGCGCTACCGCTGAAGCCCGGCCGTCATCGGCCGGAGCGCATCCGCTCCGGCCGATGGCGCCGACCAGCCGCTCGACGGGTTCGAGGGCACGTCCTCTCCGCACGGGAGCGGCGACGGACGGATCGTGGCGGTTCAGGCTCGCGGCTCGCGCTTCGCCCCGGCGAGCCTCACCACCTTGTCGTCCTCCACCAGAAGGGTCGCGAGGGCCGAGGCGATTTCCGCCTGCCCGAACGGCTTTGCCAGACGCGGCAGGTGCGGAAGCTCCTCCGTCCTGCCGGTATAGCCCGTGATCAGCAGAAGCGGCATCGACGGGTAGGATTCGTGGATCCGCCGCGCCAGCTCCGAGCCGTCCATCCGCGGCATCTTGTAGTCGGTGATGACCACGTCGGGGCGCATCCCTTCGCGAAGCAGGGCCAGCGCCTCGGCGCCGCCGCGCGCCTCGACGACGCTGTGGCCGAGATCGCGTATCATCTCGCCGGTGCCGACGCGCACGATCTCCTCGTCGTCGACGAGGAGGATCGACAGCGGCCTGCCGGGGAGGGAGGCCGGCCGCGCGGCGCGGGTCGCGGCGCGAGGCTCGACGTCGTCGGAGATCGGCAGGTAGAGATCGGCGCGGGTGCCCCGGCCGGGCTCGCTCGACAGCGTGAAGCCGCCGCCGAGCTGCGCGGCGAGGCCGTGCACCATCGAGAGGCCCAGCCCGGTGCCGCGCCCCGTCTCCTTGGTCGAGTAGAAGGGCTCGACCGCCCTGGCCAGCGTCTCGGCATCCATGCCGCAGCCCGCGTCGATCACCGAGACCCGGACGTAGAGGGCCGGCGACAGCTTGGCCTCCGAGCCCGGCCCGATCGCCACCTCCTCGACGGTGATCGTCAGCGGCCCGCCATTGGGCATCGCGTCGCGGGCGTTGACGCACAGATTGAGGATGGCGAGCTCGAGCTGGTTGGGGTCGCCGAGGGCGGCGGGCAGGTCGCGGTCGTGCCTGACGCGCAGCTCGATCGTCGAGCCGATCGAGCTGGCGATGAGGTCGCGCATGCCGGAGAGCAACGCCGGGACGTCCACCGGCTGCGTCTCCAGCGTCTGCCGGCGGGCGAAGCCCAGCAGCCGCTGGACCAGGGTCTTGGCGCGGTCCGCCGCCTGCAGCGCGTTGGCGAGAAGGCGCGCCGAGCGTGGGTCGGCCTCCGCATATTTGCGCTGCAGCATGTCGAGCGCGCCGGTGATCGGCGTCAGCAGGTTGTTGAAGTCGTGCGCGACGCCGCCGGTCAGCTGGCCGAGCGTCTCCAGCTTCTGCGCCTCGTGGAGCTGGGCCATCGCCGATTCGTGCTCGGCGGTCCGTTCCTCGACCCGGCGCTCGAGGTCCGCGGTGAGCTGGTGGAGGTCCTCGAGCCGGGCGCGCGCCTCATATTGCCGCCGCCGGCCGCGCAGCGCCGCCTGGGCGAGGCTGACGAGGGTGGTCGGGTGAAAGGGCCGCTCGAGGAAGGTGACGTTGCCGAGCACCTCCAGGTAGCGGCCCGCCATCGGGTTCCGCTCCAGTCCCCCGCCGCGCTGGGTGAGCAGGACGAACGGAAAGTCCGACCATTCCGGCTGCCGCCGGATCCACTCCGCCATCGGCGCGAGGTCCGCCTCGCGCAGCGCCTCCTCGGTGACGAGGGCGAAGCCGGCGCCGGCGACGAGTTCGGCGACCAGGGTCGCCAGGCTCGCGCAGACATGGCCGCGCAGGCCCGCCTCGCGAAGCATCGCGCAGGCGACCGCCGCGTCGCGCCCCTGCGGCGCCAGCACCAGCGCGCGCTCGGAGAGATGCGGGATCACTCCTCGGGCGCCTCGAGCAGCTGCTGGTTCTCGCCGACCAGCTCCGGCACGCCGCGCAGCACGCCCTGGAAGGCGGTCAGCGGCTCGCCGACGGTGATGCCGGTGCGGCCGATCCTGTACTCGCGGATCGTGTCCTCGTGGGCGCCCGTCCGCTTCTTGACGACGCTGACCGCCCGCCGCACCCGGCCGCACGCCTCGAAATAGCGCAGCAGCACCACCGTGTCGGCGAGGTAGGTGACGTCGACCGGCGCCTTCATGTCGCCGACCAGCCCGTGCTGCGCGACGGTGAGGAAGGTCGAGGCGCCGCGGCGGTTCAGATATTGCAGCAATTCGTGCATGTGCAGGATCAGCGCCTGCTCCCCGGGCATCGCCGCCTGGTAGCCGTTGAGGCTGTCGATGACGACGGTGCGCACCTCATGCTCCTCGACCCGCCGCCGCACCCGCTCCGACAGCTCGCCGGGCGTCAGCTCGGCCGCGTCGACCTGCTCGATGAACAGCTGCCCGCCGTCGACCATCGCCTGGAGGTCGATGCCGAGCCCCAGCGCCCGCTCGAACAGAAGGCCGAGCTCCTCGTCGAACACGAACATCGCCGCGCGCTCGCCGCGCTTCGCCGCGCCCGCGACGAAGGCGAGCGCGAACAGCGACTTGCCGGTCCCCGCCGGGCCGAGGATGAGGACGCTCGAGCCGCGCTCCACGCCGCCGCCGAGCAAGGCGTTGAGCTGCGTCGAGTCGGTCTCGAGAACCTCGCGGGCGAAGGGCTGGCGGTGCTCCGCCGAGATCAGCCGCGGGAACACCCTCACCCCGCCCGTGTCGATGACGAAGTCGTGATAGCCGCCGCGATAGCGCTGGCCGCGATACTTGATCACCCGCATCCGCCGCCGCTCGGCGCCATATTCGGGCGAAAGCTCCTCCAGCCGGAAGACGCCGTGGGCGACGCTGTGCATCGTCTTGTCGTTGGCCTCGCTCGACAAATCGTCGAGCATCAGCACCGTCGCCTTCGAGCGCGAGAAATAATGCTTGAGCGCGAGGATCTGCCGCCGGTAGCGAAGCGACGACTGGGCGAGCAGCCTGATCTCCGACAGGCTGTCGAGCACCACCCGCTCCGGCCGCGCCCGCTCGAACGCTTCGAAGATCCGCTTGGTGGTCTCGCCAAGCTCGAGGTCGGAGGAATAGAGCAGGCTCTGCTGCTGCTCGTCGTCGAGCAGGCTCTCGGGCGGCACCAGCTCGAAGATGTCGACCCCGTCGAGCCCCCAGCCGTGCGACGCCGCGCCGGCGCGCAGCTCGTCCTCGGTCTCGGACAGGGTGATGTAGAGCGACCTCTCCCCCTGCGCCGCGCCGGCGAGGAGAAATTGGGTGGCGATCGTCGTCTTGCCCGTGCCGGGGCTGCCCTCGAGCAGGAACAGCCGCCCCCGCGCCAGCCCGCCCGCGGTGACGTCGTCGAGGCCCGCCACGCCGAAATTCGCCTTGTCGCCTTCTGCCGCCACCTGCCGCTCCGCTGCCGCCGAACCGTCCCTAACGCAGATCAGGAATTTAATATCCGCTTCGGGGGATTTAGCGGCGCGAAAAGGACTTGCAATGTCGGATTTCGTTCCTTTTCCGTTCTGCCGCCACGGCCGGGTCTTCCCGCCCCGTGACCCTGATCTGCGACCGCCGCGGCGCCGAGGCGCAGGCCGGCGGGGAACGACCCCTTCCGACGGACCCTTCGCCGCCCGCGCTTCGTTACACCGGCGCAAGGGCCATGCTCGACCCGGCACCAAGGAGACGATTATGAAGCTCAGCACCGCTTTCGCCGGCGCCCTCGCCGCCGCCTTCGCCCTCGGCCTCGCCGCCTCGGCCCCCGCCGCCGCCCAGGACCGCCACGACCAGAACATGCAAGGCGACCGCCACGACATGCGCGGCGACCGCGACCGCGACCGCCACGAGATGCGCGGGGACCGCGACCGCGACGGCATGCGCGACCGCGACCGCGACCGCTACCATCGCGACGACCGCGACGGCCGCCACTGGCGCGGCCGCCACGACAACGGCCACCACTACGGCTGGCGCAACAACCGCCACTGCCGCACCGTCTGGCGCCACCACAGGCGCGTGAGGGTGTGCCACCGCTGAGCCCCTCCCCCTCTCCCCCACGGGGGAGAGGGACAGGACGGCAAAGCCGTCCAGGGTGAGGGCAAGCCGAAGCCGCCCGTGAGAGGGAACCCGTCGAAGCTACACTTCGATGGGTTCCCGCCCGCGAAGGGATCGCGCCGCGATCGCGAGCAGCGAACGGAGTCGGCAAGGCCGGCTGGCCTACCGCCCGGCGGACAGGACCAACGTCACGGGGTTCGCTCCCGTGACGGCCTTTACACCGCCAACCGCCGCATATCGTCCCGCAGCGCCGCCACCACCTCTTCGTCGACCGAAAGCGGCTCGATCTCGTGGGCGAGCAGCAGCCCCAGCTTGACCCCAAACCCCGCCCAGTCCGGCGCCGCCACTCCCATCGCCGCCCGCACCGCCCCCGAAACCGCATCGCAAGCCGCCGTAAGCCGGAAGCACCGCCTCCTCCTCGTCGAAACGATACCCCGCCGACGCCGCCTCCACACGCGCCAGCCGGGCTTCGGCCGCGCGCACGGCGGCGACGGCCGCCGCCCAGTCCTCCCCTGCCTTTGCAGGGGAGGAGAACCGGGTGAAACCCGGTGGAGGGGCACCTTCCTTCGGAAGAAGCGGAACCCCCGCCGCGCCGCCTAGCACCGCGCGCCGGCTAAGGTTATGCTGCCCAGCAGCCATCCTTCGCCTCCTCGAAAAAGGCGTGAGGGGGTCAGAGCCGGAGCAAGGTTGCCGCCTAGCTCCGGTTCGCTCGGAGGTATTTGGTACCACTAACCTTGGGGCAGCACAATAGCCGAGGGCGAGAAAAATAAGGGCGGGAGACCGCGGACGGGGATAGGTCCGCACATCGGCTTGCGACTCTATCCGGATATCGAGGAGGCGCTCGATGCCTGGATTGCGCGCCAGCCGGAGCCTAGGCCGTCGAAGCCTGAGGCGATTAGGCGGATACTGCGACAGGCGCTCACTTGAGCGCCGGAACCACCAATCCTTCGATTAGGCGGCGAGGTCGAAGAAGGTCTCCAACTCGCCAAGCCAGCCGTCCAAGAACCGGGTTCCGGTAGTGGGACGCCCGTGTACCAATAATCGCTCTGGCATCTCGATGTTTGCTATCCCCTGTAAAGCTGCGAAATCCCTGACATTCTCGAAGGTGTTTCGCGCGCGGTGAGCAAAGAAGTGCCGGCAAGTCTTTAGCTCGCTGAATATGAGCGCGTTCAGCGATAAGGCCAATGCGAAGTTTGGGATGTTTGATGCGGCATAGTCCAGGAGAACCTTTTCTGCTTGCTTCGGATCGCGAAATGCTATCTCGTCCTCCTCATTGATAACGACAGGGCTGCCCTTTTTCACATATTTAGCCGGGTTCAATGAACTAAATATCAATGCAGCCGCCTCGCCCACAGAGTTAGGGCTGACATTAGCGGTTATCCTGTCGCCAGCAGCAGTCCTGCTCCGAAGCAGTGAGCTTTTCGTGTACTGTCGCAGGCCCACAATCACCAGATTATCGAGTTCGATGGTTACGAACGCCAGTGCCTGCCTGTCTACGGAGCTGAGCGGGGGCTTGATCGGTCCAACAATCGCGCTGAGGTTCCTCACCCGAGATATGACTGAGTCTCGCAGCTTAGCGAGGTCGGTCACGCACTGCATCAGACCGCCGCACCGAGGTACAGGAACCTGATCGCCTTCGCCTTGCCGACATTTGTTCCCTTGGTAGCCTCTACGAAGTCAACCAGAGGTGGATGGGCTTCGGGGTCGCGAAGCGCATCGATCAGAATTCCGAGGTCGACGGGATTTGCCGCGACGCTGCCTGCCGCCTCCGGTGCTGCGTCTGCAGCCGCAGCCGCCAATCCCAGGTTAAACTGCCTGTCGATAAAGATAAGCGCTATGGTCTGGAACATATACCCACGCTGCAACTCGCGTGGTCCGCCGGTCACTGCCGGGATCGCGCCCCCCAAACCCGCCTCAAGATATGTGTAGTACTGCTCCTCTTCAGCAAATGTCGAGTTAAATCGCTTGTACAATGCGTCGATCTGAGGACCCTTTGTCGTAACGAACCCATTGACGATGGTATGAACGATTTCTGAATACAGTCGAGAGTCACCCATTCTAATGATATCTTTTCGACTCAGCACTCCTGCGGTTCTGAGCGATTCCGAGAACCGCTGCGAGACGCGCTGGATGAACCACTTAAAAGGTCCCTGAAACTTTGCATTGCGCTGTTCCTCATCATTTAAAGGAACATTGCTTGCATTCATCCTACGGAATGACTCTTGGATCTGAAGGGGCTGCACACCACGGAACTCATCAATAGGAAGGCTGTACGAGATAAATGCCGATTGGAACTCCTCAGACAGCTGGTTATAACCCTTCCCACGAAGCTCTTCCGTTTCAATCTTGATAGAGAGGCGAAACTTACGGTTATAGAATTGCTGAAGTGTATGACTCCTCTGCTGTCCGTCGACTATTTCCTTTATTGTGCTACGGGTACGCAAATCGACCTTAGAGTACAAAAATATTTTAGGTATAGGATACTCGAGCAAAATCGACTCAATGAAAAACGACCGCGCGTACGGCGCCCAGATGCCAGCGTTCCGCTGATACTCGTCATTAACAATTATCAATCCGTCATTCAGAGCCTTGCAATAGTCGCCAACGGACATAGGTGAGTAGACAGCTAACATCGGGCATTCCTTTGAAGAAAGACCGCTGACTCGGCCTTCGGCTTACGAGCTTCTTCGTGTGCTCGCGTATTAACCAGTGACATAGACCGCTTCGAAATGAACTCCACCGTCTCGATGTGCCGCAGACCCAAATCCGTCGCTAGCGATATGACCGCTTTGGCGAGATCGATCTCGATTTCCTTGTAGTGGCTTGATTGTACCACCAAGCAGCCCCGGCCCCCGACCTTCAGCACCTTCGCTATGTTCCGCATCGACGCCTGCAGGTCAACAAAGTATGTAGAAAAAAACCGGAGATAGTATGACGCGGATGCCTTTGATGTGTGGTTCTGGATAGCTTGCAGGAGGCGTTTGATGTCTTCAGGTAGGCGCTCCACATTTTCTTTGGGTCGTCCGCTTGTCAAAGGCGACCCAAGCATCGAGCGTCGCAGACGCTGCATATCAGGAACTGAATCGAACTCGGCCAGGAGCAGAAACTCCGGGAGAGTGGCGTGGACGTAGTCAAGCCGCGTGAGATACGGGGGTGACGAGAGAAGCCCGTCAAACGCGTCTTTGCGGCCTAGGGATTTTCGGGAGTCTCCTCGCTCGACGCTGATGACGGACCCATCTGGGTCGTCGCGGGTGCTTCGCCACTGGGCCACGTCGCTGAGGAGCGATCGCCAGCGGTCCAAAAAAACCATCTCATCGAGGGGCGCGTCCCGAAGCGATATGCCAGCCCGAAACCAAGATGGGTTCTTCGTCTTCTCCTCGCCGAGGAGATTTCTCGCCAAAGGGAATAGCGCGGCAATGGCTATGCTATGCGCCGCCTCATTTGTGACAGGGATTTCACGGAAAGCTTGGCCAGCAGCAGCCACCGTCAGCGACGGTACGCCGGCGATGATCTCCGCCACGCAGTCGATCATTTCGCGGGCCTCTTCAAAGTCTACTGATGAAGCAACGCGAGCGCGTCCAAGATGGACCATTACCGGGTTGATATCGTAGCCCTGAAAGGAGAAGCCAAGGCGAGCGCATGCGGCGGCAGTCGTTCCGGAACCATTCCAAGGGTCTACAACAAGACCTCCGGCCGGAAGCCCCAGCTTGCCAAGTGCCCACTCCGCAAAGTCGAGCGGATATCCCGCGTAATACCGATAGAACTCGTTCTTCGACCTTCGCGGGGGAAGCTTTGATGTGGGTGACCCCTCATGTGGCGTGATCACGTCTCCCCCACCAGCAATGTCGCGATGAGGGGGACGCTCCGTATCCCATATCGAGCATCAAAGAACCTGCTCACCCTCGCCGTCGATGAGGGCGCCTCCGATGGCGGCCATCGAGAGTGGGCCGCTGCCAGGGCGCGCTTATGTGGATCTGGCATAGCTTCGCCGGCCGGAACATTACCCCACTTCGAACGTTGCACAATGCAACAAGCCGAAGCTGTACGCCTCATTGCCTGCGGCATCGCCTTTTTGGGAGACGCCGAGGTGGTTTGGTTGTTTGGCGTGGCAGCTATCATCGGATCACTCGCAGCACTCACATTCGCGATTTACGCTGGTCGCGCATACCTCGTTTGGGCACAGCGGTGCCACCCTTTGAACCCGAGTTTTCGACCGCCCAGCATCGCGAGCTTTGGTGGGCTTAAGCCTAGCGAGTGACGACGTTGCGGGCGGAGATGCACCCATAGATGCTTCGGCGCCTTCAAGCGTGTCGGCGCGTCAAATGAGGCTCAGCACTCCTTTTTGGTGGCCTGGTCGATGATTGCGCGGATCTCCGCCATAACCTGGTCGTGCGGGACCGGCGGCCTCTCGTCGGCAAGCGAGGCATCGACCTTCGCCCTGAACCAGGCGTCATAGGCCGCCGCTTCCTCGGGAGTGGCGAACTCCGGCGCGACAGGCGAGGGATCGTCAATCCCTGATTGTAGCCGATAAGGGCCGAACGACCAATCCGCAGGCGGAGCCGCCCTCAGTCTCCCTTGTCGCCCTGATTGCGCGGCTTCTTCGTTTCCGCATGCTGCTTCACGTCCTGAGAGAGCGACTTGCCCTGGTCGTCGCTCTCCTTGAACGTGCCGTCCTCATTGCGCCGGACGTAGCGCTTGTCGTTGCCGGTATCGATCAGCTCGCGTTCGTTGCTCATGGTTCACCTCCGACCTGAACAATCCAAGAACCCCCCGGGACCGAAAAGGGTTCACGAGGGATACGAGTTTCACTCCTCCCCCATCCGCAGCGCCGCGATGAACGCCTCCTGCGGAATGCTCACCGAGCCGTACTCCCGCATCCGCTTCTTCCCCTCCTTCTGCTTCTCCAGCAGCTTGCGCTTCCGCGTCGCGTCGCCGCCATAGCACTTCGCCGTCACATCCTTCCGCAGCGCCGCGATGGTCTCCCTCGCGATGACCTTGCCGCCGATGGCGGCCTGGATGGGGATCTTGAAGAGGTGCCTCGGGATCAGATCCTTAAGCCGCTCGCACATGTGCCGCCCGCGCGCCTCCGCCGCGGCGCGGTGGACGATCATGCTCAGCGCGTCGACCGGTTCGTTGTTGACGAGGATGTTCATCTTGACGAGGTCGCCCTCGCGATAGCCGATCTGGTGGTAGTCGAAGCTCGCATAGCCGCGCGAGATGCTCTTCAGCCGGTCGTAGAAGTCGAACACCACCTCATTGAGCGGCAGCTCGTAGGTGAGCTGGGCGCGGCCGGCGACGTAGGTCAGGTTCTTCTGGATTCCGCGCCGGTCCTGGCAGAGCTTGAGGATGGGCCCCAGATAGTCGTCCGGGACGTAGATCACCGCCTCGATCCACGGCTCCTCTATGCTCGCGATGCGGTTGGGGTCGGGCATGTCGGCGGGGTTGTGGAGCTCGATCGTGCGCGGCTCCGCCTCGCCGGCGGCCTTGGTGAGGTGGATCTTGTAGACGACGCTCGGCGCGGTGGTGATGAGATCGAGGTCGTATTCGCGGGTCAGGCGCTCCTGGATGATCTCGAGGTGGAGGAGGCCGAGGAAGCCGCAGCGGAAGCCGAAGCCCAGGGCCGCCGAAGTCTCCATCTCGAAGCTGAACGAGGCGTCGTTGAGACGGAGCTTGGAGATGGATTCGCGCAGTTTCTCGAAGTCGGCGGCGTCGACCGGGAACAGGCCGCAAAAGACCACCGGCTGGACTTCCTTGAATCCGGGCAGCGCCTCGGCGGCGGGGCGGCGGGCGTCGGTAATGGTGTCGCCGACCCGCGTCTCGGAAATGTCCTTGATCTGGGCGGTGATGAAGCCGATCTCGCCCGCCTCGAGCGCCTCCATCGGCTCGATCTTGGGGCGGAAGGCGCCGACCCGGTCGACGAGATGGGTGGTGCCGGCGGCCATGAACTTGACGCTCGCGCCCTTCCTGATCGCGCCGTCGATGACCCGGACGAGGATGACGACTCCGAGATAGGGGTCGTACCAGCTGTCGACCAGCATCGCCTTCAGGGGCGCGTCGCGGTCGCCGGTCGGCGGCGGTATCCTCGTGACGATCGCTTCAAGCACCTCGTCGATGCCGAGGCCGGTCTTGGCCGAGGTCAGGACGGCGTCGTCGGCGGGGAGGCCGACTATGTCCTCTATCTCGTGGCGGACCTTGTCGACGTCGGCGGCGGGGAGGTCGATCTTGTTGATGACGGGGACGATCTCGTGGTCGTGCTCGATCGACTGGTAGACGTTGGCGAGGGTCTGGGCCTCGACCCCCTGGGCGGCGTCGACGACGAGGAGGGCGCCCTCGCAGGCGGCGAGGCTGCGGCTGACCTCGTAGGCGAAGTCGACATGGCCGGGCGTGTCCATGAGGTTGAGGACATAGGCCTCGCCGTCGCGGGCGGTGTAGTCGAGGCGCACGGTCTGCGCCTTGATGGTGATTCCGCGCTCCTTCTCGATGTCCATGTTGTCGAGGATCTGGCCGTGAGTCATCTCGCGCGCGCTGAGCCCGCCGGTGCGCTGGATGAGCCGGTCAGCGAGCGTCGACTTGCCATGGTCGATATGGGCGATGATACTGAAATTCCGAAGTTTTCTAAGCTCTGTCATGACGTTCGTTTCGGGAGGGCGACTGGGGAGGCGCGAATATCCCGCGGGCCCTAGCAGAGGGGGCGGGGGAGGCAAAGGGCAGGGCCGGCGCGAGGCGGGGCTACGGATGCGGGGCGCGCGCGCGCAGGGAAGGCGTTTCGGACCGCGGCGTCATCGCCGCGCGGGCTCCGCGACGGCCGACTAGGGCGCCTGCCCCGGCGCCGCCCTCCTCAGCCGCGGCCGCCCGCCTCCTCGTCGAAGTCGATCACCTCGCCCTCATCGTCGAGACGGATCGGGAAGGGCCGGCCGGCAAGGACGCCGCGCGACGGGGTGCAGACGAAGAAGAGATCGATCCCGACCGCCTCGAAGATCATCATCACCGGACCCGGATCCTCGGGCATTTCGAGGCCCACCTCGACCCTGCGCTTGACATCGGGGCGGATCGACAGAGCGTGAATGCGCCGGCCGGTGGTCGGAAGGCCGAGATCAAGCAGGCGGCTTCGCGTCGCCGTCCAGAGCAGCTCGGCCGCCTCGCGGCTTTGGGCAAAGGGGACGAAGAACCTCACGCGCGCCCGTCCCCGCCGCCAGCTCTCGCGGCGGCGCGGGCGACGCCCGGCCGGGAGCCGAACGGAGGTTCGATCTGTGGATCGGCGGCGCGAATCGGCTCGTTCATATACGAACAAAAGCAGAACGTCTTTGGCAGGACAAGGCTTTTGGCACGTCTTCCGCCCACCGCGTCACGCCGGCCGCCGGATCGAATTGCGGGGCACGCGGTTGAGCGGCCGGACTGTGCTAGGCTTGGCGGATGCCGATCTCCCTCACCCCCCAATGGCAGCAACTGGCGCTCTACGCGGTGGCGGCGGCCGTCCTCCTCATGCTGCTCCAGAGGATCCCCGTGGTCGGACGCGTGATCCGCCTCGCCTTAACCGCCGGGTTGCTCGCCTTGTCGCTCTTCCTGCTGATGCGGCAGGCGCCTTATGAGCCCCACCTTGCGGGCCTCAGCGAGCGGCTCGGGCTCGACCGGCAGGAAGTGGTCGGCAAGGAGGTGCGGATCCGGATGGCCTCGGACGGCCATTTCTGGGCCGACGTGACCGTCAACGGCGTCAAGCGCCGGATGCTGATCGACAGCGGCGCCACGGTGACCGCGCTTTCGGAGCGGACGGCCGGCGCCGCGTCCATCGAGCCGGAGCACAGCCTGGTGCCGGTCGTGCTGAAGACGGCCAACGGGCTCGCCCAGGCGCGAACCGGCACGGTCGGAGAGCTTCGCGTCGGCAATACCGTTGCGCGCCGGCTGAAGGTGGTGATCTCGCCCGCCTTCGGAGACATGGACGTGATCGGCATGAACTTCCTCACGAAGCTAGCCTCGTGGCGGGTGGAGGGCCGCACGCTGGTGCTGACCCCGCATCACCCGCAGGCGGCCGGGCAGGAGAAGGGACGCTAGCCGAACACGCCCGTATTGCACGGGCTCGAAGCGCCCTTGCCGTCCGCGCCCCAGCGGCGGAACTTCTGCGAGTCGACGTGGAAGCGGACGCCGGAATAGAAACCGAGGCCGATATTATATTGCTCGCCGCGAAAATCGTGGATCTTGCAAAGGCTCTTCATCAGGCCCGCCCGGCTGACCTCGCCGGTCGGAACCATGTCGATCGCGAAGAAGTGGCGGTGGGCGCTCTGCGGGGCGCCGTGGGCGCATTTGTTGAGCCCCTCGTCGCGGAAGCCGGAGACCACCTCGACCCCGCCGATCACCGGCTCGACATGGTTGCGCACGAAGGCGAGGGTGGTCGCGATATGCGGCCACTCCGCCGCCGGCGCGACCTCGAAACGCGGGCCGTCGCATTCGCGCCACATGCTGGCGGTTCGCACCAGCTCCCAGGTCGGAACGACGTCGGCGACGCGCGCCGCCTCGAGATAGGATTTGAACGACAGCACCTCCGCCCGGGCGCCGGGATCCCGCGCCAGCCAGGCGAGATAATCCGCCTTGTTCTGACCGTCCGGCAGGGTGGAAGCATGGGTCGGGGACGCAAACAAAGCCGCCAGCGCAAGCGCCGCGAAACGGATTAGTTTTTGCATTTCAAATAGATAGGTGCGTTCCCGCGCCATTCAAGACCCCGCCCGCCTCGTTGCGGGGGCGTCTTAATCACAGCGGCGCGAGTCGAGTCGAGCCCGCGAGAGGCGAGTTGCGGCGGTCCGGCCTGCCGAAGCGCCGGAATGCGCATGGTCAACCGGCCATTAACCCTTCGCCTTCACCAAGGCTTAGCCGTGCCGCCTCCATAGCGGGCCGCGGCGCTCCCAATCGCAGCAAGGATGCGAGATGCTGAACCGGTTCAGGAAGACATCACGGCCGGGGCGGGAGCAGGCCCCCCGAGGCCTGTTCGGCCGCCTCGTCAAGGACCAGCGCGGCAACACGCTCGCCATCGTCGGCGCCGCGATGGTGCCGCTCGCCGGCATGATCGGCTCGGGGCTCGACATGAGCCGCGCCTATATGGCCAAGAACCGGCTGCAGAGCGCCTGCGACGCCGCCGCCCTGGCGGGCCGCCGGGTGATGACCAACGACACGCTGAACGCCACCGTCACCAACGAGGCGACGCGTTTCTTCAACTTCAACTTCCCGCAGGGGCTGTATCAGACCGCCGCCTTCACGCCCTCCGTGACGAAGCCGTCCACGAGCACCGTCCGGGTGACCGCGAACACGACGATCCCGACGACGATCATGAAGCTGTTCGGCTACACCTCCCTGCCGCTGAGCGTGACCTGCGACGCGTCGCTGAACTTCGTCAACACCGACATCGTCCTCGTGCTCGACACGACCGGTTCGATGATGTGGGACGTCAACGGCAACCCCACCAGCGTCACCGCCAACCAGCGCATCACCGCGCTTCGCGACGCCGTCCTCGCCTTCTACGACGAGCTGAAGCCGATCCAGGATCAGCTCGAGGCGAACGGCCTGCGCCTGCGTATCGGCATCGTCCCCTATTCGATCACCGCCAATGTCGGCGCCGCGATACGCTCGGCCAGCCCGTCCTACCTGGCGGACAGCTGGACCTACCCCTCGCGCACGGCCATCTACAGCACCTCGAGCAGCCCGGTCCGCGTCGGCACCAACATGACCAATGCCGAGTGCAACGCCTATGTCCAGGCGCGGACGCCGGCGAACAGCTATCCCTCCACCGAGAAGGTGGTCGCCCGTCCCGGTTCCGGCACCAGGCGTCCGTGCGACGTCACCACGATCACCTACACCGAGGATACGGGCGCCACCTTCGCCTGGTGGATCCACGAGCCGAAGGTGCTCGACACCTCCCTCTACAAGACCGGCTCAAGCTCCGTTCCGCTGCCGACCCGGGTGCCGGGCACCACGACGACCGCCACGGCCTGGAACGGGTGCATCGAGGAGCGCGACACGGTCGACACGATCACTTCCTCCTCCGGCTTCACCATCCCGTCCGGCGCCTACGACCTCGACATAGACCTGGTGCCGAACAGTCCCGAGACGAAATGGCGGCCGCAGTGGCTGCAAGTGCTCTACCAGCCGCTGAGCGGCCCCCAGAGCACGTCGACCAGCAACAGCTACGCCCTCTCCGGCCTGCTCGACTCCAATCGCAAGGCCTGCCCGACCCAGGCCAAGCGGCTGCAGGCGTGGACCCGCGACGACCTCGACAACTATCTCGATTCGCTGGTCGCCGTCGGCTACACCTATCACGACGTCGGCATGATCTGGGGGTCCCGGTTCATCTCGAACGGGGGCATCTTCGCCGCGGACAATCCGGACACCTACAACGGCATGCCGGTCGCCCGTCACATCATCTACATGACGGACGGCACCCTGGACACGGATCCGGATGCCTATTCGATGTACGGGATCGAATCGATCGACCAGCGGGTCACCGGCGGCAATGGCGGCCAGGATTCGCGGCACAACCAGCGCTTCCGGATGGAGTGCAACGCCGTCAAGGGCAAGAACGTCAGCGTCTGGGTGATCGCCTTCGCGACCTCGCCGAGCGCCGCTCTGACCGAGTGCGCGAGCAACTCCAACCAGATCTCGACGATCAGCAATCGCGACGCGCTGATCGCCAAGTTCCAGGAGATCGGCAAGAATATCGGCTCGCTGAGGCTGACGCAGTGAGGGGACGGCCCTTCTCCCGCCTGCGGCGCGACCAGCGCGGCGCGACCATCGTCGAGTTCTCGATCGTCGCGCCGGTGCTCTGCCTCACCCTGCTCGGCTTCGTCGAGCTCGGCTACAAGAGCTATGTCGGCTCGATCGTTCAGGGCGCGCTCCACGACGCGGCCCGCAGCGCCACGGTGGGCGACAAGACCGGCGCCCAGATCGATTCCCTGGTGACGACGCGCCTGCAGGCCTTCTCCCGCGGCGCGACGATCACCATCAACAAGAGCAGCTACACCAATTATTCCGACGTGAAGATGCCGGAGAAGATCACCTCCGACACCGCCCCGCTCGGCGTCTACAACAGCACCGACTGCTACGAGGACGCGAACGGCAACGCCCGCTACGACACTGACCGCGGCAAGACCGGCCTCGGCGGTTCCGACGATATCGTCAATTACGAGATCGTCATGACCTTTCCGCCGCTCGTGCCCCTGTGGAAGATGATCGGCGGGCCGAGCACGGAGACCGTCCGCGCCTCGACGGTGCTGCGCAACCAGCCCTACGCGTCGCGCACCAACAGCGTCACGGTGCGCTGCTCGTGAGGGGGCTCGCCCGCTTCCGCCCCCGCCTGCCGCGTCTCGCCTCCGACGCCAGCGGCCTGGCGCTCACCGAATTCGCGCTGTCGCTGCCCGTCCTGCTCGGCCTCGGCCTGGTCGGGCTGGAGACGGCGAACCTCGCCATCGCCAATCTCAAGGTCAGCAACATCGCGATGCTGACCGCCGACAGCGCCGCCCGCGTGCGGGATTCGATCGACGAGGCGGACATCAACGAGATCTTCACCGGCGCGCGGACGGCGGGGACCGCGCTCAACTTCACCCAGAACGGCCGCATCATCCTGTCCAGCATCGAGCCCAACTCGGCCGGCACGGGCGGGGCGAGCACCGGCCAGTGGATAAGGTGGCAGCGCTGCATCGGCCTCAAGAACGTCACCTCGGCCTATGGCGCGCAGGGCAAGGGGCAGAACGACGCCACGCTCCAGTCGGTGACCTCGGGCGGGAGCCAGATCGCCGCCCAATCGGGCACGGCGATCATGGTCGTCGAGGTCAACTACACCTACCAGCCGCTCATCTCGAACAGCATCTTCGGCGCGCGCACCATCACCTACGTGAGCGCGTTCAACGTCCGGCAGCGCACCGACCAGGTGCTGAAGAACGCCGGCAACATCACCGCCCGCACCTGCAACCTCTTCTCCGCGACCTGAACGCCGAAGAGGCGGTCAAAGGGGACAGTCACCTTCACGCGCGGCCCCGTCCGGATACGGGCGGCGCGGAAAGTGACTGTCCCCTCGCCTCACGCGATCAGAAGGTGACCGAGCCCCTCACGTAGAGGAAGCGGCCGTTGAAGCCGAAGGGCGAGAAGATCGAATAAGGGATATATTCCTGGTTGGCCGGGTAGACTCCGCCGATCGACGCCGGGCGCGGGCCGAAGGGCGAGCGGTCGGGATAAACGTCGAACAGGTTGTTGGCGCCGATCGCGAACTCCGCCCTGTCGCCCGCCTTCACCCGCACCTCGAGATCGGTGATCCACTTGGCGCGCAGGAAGATGTCGTCCGGCCCGAAGTCGGTGAGGCTGGTCGGGTTGGCGATCGGGCTTGCCGCACCCGGCGACACCACCTTGCCGTAGCGGGTGGTGCGGGCGGTGATTCCGAACGGCCCGACGTCGCCGTCGGCGCTGAGCACGATCTTGTCGCGCGGCTGACCCTCGGTGAAGCGGATCCCCTCCACTCGGCCGAACAGGACGAGGCCCGGTATGGTGGCGAGCGGGCCGAGGCTGTTGAGCCGCCGGTCGATCTTGGTCTTGTTGTAATTGTAGGCGGCGGTGAGGGTCCAGTTGCCCATCTCGCCGGCGCGCAGCCTGTAGCTCGCCACCACGTCGACGCCGCGGGTGGTGGTGTCGAGGCCGTTGATGAAGAAGCGCGCCGCGCCGACGCTGGCAAAGCCGTTCGCGTCGAGCACCGCCTTGACCGCGGCGTTCTGAGCGGCGGTGCCGCTGCCCGCCGCGCCGAGATTCTCGGTGAGGACGATGCGGTCCTTGATCTTGATCGCGTAGAAATCGGCGGTCAGGGTCAGGCCCTGGAACGGGTTGGCGGTGGCGCCGAGGCTGAGGTTGACCGACTTCTCGGGCTTGAGGGGCTTGGAGCCGAGCGCCTGCGCGACCGGGCTGCTCACCGCCACGGTCGAGATGTCCACCGGCAGGCCGCCGATGAAGTTGGTCGAGGTGGTGGTGAAGAATTGCTGCTGCAGCGACGGCGCGCGGAAGCCGTTCGAGATCGAGCCGCGCACGGCGAGGCCCTGGACCAGCTCCCAGCGGGCGGCGAACTTGCCGTTCCAGGTCTCACCGAAGTCGGAGAAATGCTCGTAGCGGCCGGCGAGCGTGGTGGTGACGCCCTCCACGGGATCGGTGTCGAGCTCGGCATAGGCCGCCCAGCTGTGGCGGTTGACGTCGGTGCGGCTGTTGGCCGGGATGCCTGGGAAGCCCTGCGCGCCGGCCGGCGCGGCGCGGCCGGGGAAGCTGCAGACGCCGGTCGTCGCGTTGAACACGCCCTGCTGCGTGGCGCAGTTCGCCGCCGTCGTCGTGATCGAGGCGCGGAAGAACGGCCCGATCGCATAGGATTGCAGGTCGCCCGGACGGATCTGGAACTCCTCGCGGCGATACTCGCCGCCGAAGGCGACGGAGAGCGGCTTGGCGAAGCCGACCTGATATTCCTTGGAGAAATCCAGGTTGGCGACGGTCTGGCCGTAACGCAGGCCGCCGGCGTCGAAGTCGCTCTGGCTCAGCGGCCCGAAAGAGGCGTTGAGCGTGTTGTGCACCTCGTAGTCGAACTTGTTGCGGCCGCGGTCGATCGAGAGATCCGTCTTCCAGCCGCCGACATCGCCGCGGATCCCGCCGACCACCTCGTAATCCTCGAGGTCGGTGTCGATCAGCGGCAGGAATCCGTTCGGCGTCAGCGGGACGAAATTCGCCGCGTTCGGCGTCTGGTTCGGCGCCAGCGTGCTCCAATCGCGATTGGCCGAGTTGCTCTGCTGGCGGTAGTTGGCGGCGCTGACGGCGCGGCGGTGGCCGTAGGAGCCGAAGGCGTAGAGCTCCCAGTCGGGCGCGAGCTCGAAGCCGCTGTTGAGGAAGAGGCTGTAGTCGCGCGTCTTGGGGTCGCCGAAGCGGAATTCGAGCCGGTTGAACGTCACCTCGCGCGGGTCGAAGGCGGCGGTGGGCCGGTTGTAGTTGGGACGAAGGTCGAAGCCGGCGCGGTTGGTGATCTCGCGATAGCGATACTCCGCGGTGACGTTGACATAGCCCCGCTCGCCGAGCGGCAGGCCCATGTTCACCGCGGAAGTGATCTGGGTGCCGTCATGCGCCTTGCGCTCGCCGCTGGTGTTGGCGAGGAAATAGCGGTTGTCGGCCGGGTCGAGCTGCGGCTGCCCCGCCCCGTTCAGCTGCAGGCCGGTGACGTTGGCGACGTCGTTCACCGTGGTGAAATACTTGCCGTAGGTGACGCTGGCGCGGCCGCCATGGCTGGCGTTCTTGAGCTGGATGTTGATCACGCCGGCGATCGCGTCGGAGCCGTATTGGGACGAGGCGCCGTCGCGCAGCACCTCGATGCGGCTGATGGCGAGCCCGGGGATGAGGTTCATGTCGACGGCGGCGCTGCCGCGGCCGACCGTGCCGTTGATGTTGAGGAGCGCCGCGACGTGGCGGCGCTTGCCGTTGACCAGGACCAGGGTCTGGTCGGGGCTGAGGCCGCGCAGCGTCGCGGGCCGCAGCGCGTCGGAGCCGTCGGCGATGGACGGCTGCGGGAAGTTGAAGCTGGGGACGAGCTGGTTGAGGATCTGGTTGGTCTGCGTGGCGCCGGTATTGGTGATCGCCTCCGAGCCGATGACGTCGACCGGGACCGGGCTGTCCGCGACGGTGCGGTCGGTGCGGCGGGTGCCGGTGACGACGATCGCGTCCGGGCTGTCGATGCCGGCGTCGGCGGCGTCGGCCTGGCCGGCATCAGGGGCCTGCGGCTGGGCGGGCGGCGGCGCCGAGGCGTTCTGCGCGGCGGCCGGCGTGGCAGCGACGAGCGTCGCGAAGGTGGAAAGGCCGGTCAGCAGCGCGGCGCGCGAAAGTCGGTTCATCTCTGGTCCCCCGGGACGCGGCCCCCGCGGCGGCGTCGAAAGCGCGGAGTTTATGGCAATCGCGTGACGAGGGAAGGCCCTTTCGTTGCACTGCAAAAAAGGTTGCCGGACTGTGCCCGCCGCACCACATCGCACTGATCGCCCGGCCGGGCCGTCAGGAGAGTGGAATGAGCAATCCCATCGTCGTCGACCTTCCCCACACGCTCGGCCGCGAGGAGGCGAAGCGTCGGCTGGAGCGCGGCATGGGCAGGATCTCTCAGCAGATACCGGGCGGCGCGGAGGTCGAATCGGCCTGGACGGGCGACCGGCTCGATCTCAGGGTCCAGGCGATGGGGCAGGACATACGGTCCAAGCTCGACGTCCAGGAGAAGATCGTGCGGATGGAGGTGATCCTTCCCCCCGGCCTCTCCTTCTTCGGCAACGGCATCGCCGCCCTCCTGAAGCGGCAGGGCGAGGCGATGCTGGAGGACAAGACCAAGAAGGGCGGCTGACCGGCCGCCGTCAGCCGCGGCGCGGGCGGCGCACCTTCTTCGGCGGTCCCTCGCTTCGGGTGAGCGAGCCGATCTGGCAGCGCTCCTTGCCGACGATGAGGGCGCTGAACCGGTCGAAGCTGCTGCTGCCGCGCGTGTCGATGCCGATGCCGAAGGCCCAGCGCAGGCCGAAGCAGGGGCCGTAGAGCTCGGCCCGATACCAGTTGCGGTGGCGATCCTGGAGATAGACGACATCGTCCTCGCGCGCCTCGAAGCTGCGGATGCCGCCGAGCCGCGCGAACGGGATCGACACCTCCTCGCCGGCCGGCGCGCGTTCCTGGCCGCCGGGGGCGGCCGCGGCCGGCGCGGCGACAGCGGCGGCGGCGGCGGCGAGCGCGATGATCCTGTTCCTCATCCCGGCACCTGTGCGCCATTGCCGCTTAACCGGCGCTGACGAAGGCCGCTTGCCTCGCCGCCGCGGGGCGTTAGGCTCGCGCCCGTTCAGCGGGAGGCGGGGATGCGGCATGTCGCGGTGATCGGGTCCGGGCCGGCCGGCTATTACAGCGCCGAGGCGCTGCAGAAGCTTTACGGCGACGGCGTCTCGATCGACATGATCGACCGCCTCCCCGTCCCCTACGGCCTCATCCGCTCCGGCGTGGCGCCAGACCACCAGTCGATCAAGGCGGTGTATCGGCGGTACGAGAAGGTGGCACTCTCCCACAATGTCCGTTTCGTCGGCCACGTCACGGTGGGGGAAGACGTCTCGGTGGCCGAGCTCCTCGACCTCTACGACGCGGTGATCCTCGCCACCGGCGCTCCGCACGACCGGCCGCTCGACATCCCCGGCGCCGACCTCCCGGGCGTCGTCGGCTCGGCCGCCTTCGTCGGCTGGTATAACGGCCATCCCGATTTCGCCGAGCTCGACCCGCCGCTCGACGTCGGCGCCGCCGCCGTGATCGGCAACGGCAACGTCGCCCTCGACGTCGCCCGCATCCTCGCCAAGACCCGGGCCGAGTTCGCCGGATCCGATATCGCCGGCCACGCGCTCGACGCCCTCGACTCCTCCTCCATCCGCCGCATCTCGGTGCTCGGCCGGCGCGGCCCCCACCAGATCGCGATGACCCCCAAGGAGCTGGGCGAGCTCGGCCATCTCGCCGAGGCGGAGCCGAAGGTCGACCTCGTCGACTTCCCGCCCGCGGCGGACGACGCCCTGCTCGAGCCCGGGATGCGCAAGTCGGTGACCCACTTGCGCGACTTCGCCCACCTGCCCGGCGGCAAGCGCAAGACGATCGACTTCGACTTCTTCGCCATGCCCGTGGCGGTGGAGGGGAACGGCCGGGCCGAGCACCTGGTCGTCGAGCGGACCGTGCTGACGGACGACCTGCGCTCGGTCGGGACGGGAGAGCGCTACCAGGTCCCCTGCGGCCTCGTCGTCAGCTGCATCGGCTACCAGACGCCGCCGATCGACGGCGTGCCCTACGAGCATGGCCGCGGCCGGTTCGCCAATGCCGACGGGGTGATCGCGGAAGGGCTCTATTGCGTCGGCTGGGCGCGGCGCGGCCCGACCGGGACGATCGGCACCAACCGGCCCGACGGCTTCGAGGTCGCCGAGAAGATCGCCGCCGCCTTCCCGCCCGGCTCGGCCGGCGGCAAGGCGGGCGGGCTCGGTCTCGACACCCTCCTCCATGCCCGCGGCGCCGAGCCCGTCGCCTTCCGCGACTGGCAGCGCATCGAGGCCGCGGAGACCGGCCGCGCCCGCGAGGGCAGCCCCCGCGAGAAGTTTACCTCGATCGCCGACATGCTCGCCGCGCTGGGCCGGCGGTAGGCGCTCCCGCGCCCACCGCCGCGGGTTCGGTCAGGTCGCGGAGCCTCCCGGGAAGCGAATGTCCGGATCGATATCCAGGTCGAGAACCCGCTCGACCTGCGGAGGGCCGAGATGGGGCTGCTGCTGCAGGCGGACCCTGAGGTTGAGGCCGTCGTGATAGGGGTCCACATTGCCCGGCACGCAGGCGAAGTGGATGACCTTGCACGAGGCGCCGGGCTCCGCCGTGTGTCCGGCCGCGGTCACATGTCGCAGGAGCCCGTAGCGGTCGCGCGGTCCCAGGGTCTTGTGCGACACGGCCTTCCTTTCCGGATGGAAGGTCATGTTGCTCGGGCTCACCAGCCTGAGGATGATGTAGATCGGGTCGCCCCAGGCCTGCAGGTCCAGCGGCGACTGGTAAGCGGAGGAAAGGGCCACGGCGGGCATCAGCGGGGCGGGCTGCGGCAGATCGCGCACTATCTCCTCCACGCTCCTGCCGTCGAGGGGCTGGGCGAGATCGGCGTTGCGGAACCCGAACTGGAGCCCGCCGAACAGGTCGACGCCGAACGCGATGTCGCGATAGACGTAGCGCTGGGGCTCCGAATAGGCGAAGTCCTCCCTCATGTCGTCGCTGGTCGTGGTCGCCAGGGCGATCCTGGTCACCGGGTCGTTGCTTCTGAATGTGCTTGCCATGGCGCGTCTCCTCGGGTCGGGGGCAGACCTGGCGGCGGCTGCCGCTCCGGAGCCCCTGCAAGAGGGTCTAGCGCTCGCCCGGCCGGCCGGCCGTGACCGCTGTCACGCGACGCGGCGGCTCCCGCGCAACGCCGCTTGCGCTCCGCAATCGCCCCCCCTATGTAGCGCCACCTGTCTCCCGGGCGGCCTTTGGCCGGCACCCGGTCGGGGAGTAGCTCAGCCTGGTAGAGCACTGTCTTCGGGAGGCAGGGGCCGGAGGTTCGAATCCTCTCTCCCCGACCATTTTCCGCCAAGTCGTCGAAGCGCTTCGGCCCTGGGCTTGGCGTGTCCCACGCGCGTGGGTGGGGCACGCGCGGCAGGCGCTCGGGCGCTGGAAGCGAACCTGGCCGTCACACCGCCGCAACATGTCCCGGCTATCGACCAAGCGTCGAGAGCGGAGGCGGCGATGCGGGACGACGATCACCATTACCATGTCGAGCGGGCTCGCGCGGAGCTTGATGCCGCCTATCGCGCGACGGGCGGCGCGGTCGCCGCGGCGCACCTGCGGCTCTCCTCGCTCCACATGCGCCGCGCGCGCGACCTCGCGGCACGGCCCCTCCCCCCACCGGCCGCCGCCGAGCTGGACTGGCTGGACCGGTGCGCGCCGCTGCACGAGAAATGCCTTGCCTGATCGGCCGAACGGGCGGATTGACGGTCCCGCATCAGGGCGGTCGGAAGGTTCGAATACGTCAAGCGGCACCGGCTCCTCGGTCGGATCCGGTGCACGGTGCACGTCTACCCTCTTGCCGTCACGGGGGAGCTCGACGAATGGCCCGAACGGGCGCAGCGGCTGCGGCGCTGGATGAGTCCGGAAGAGGCGTCGTCCCTCGTTCAGTCGCGCAAGCTGCGGCGGATCATCCAGCGCTTCGCGCGCTCCAGCGCGGCCGGATGAGGCCGCGAGCGTCTCCACGCTGAGGTCGGTAGCGGTCCACAGCCTCATGGAGCGGCGAACGGGTCGCTGAACCGCCGAGGTCCGCTCGTCTTGCCGCGATGGATTCACACGGCTGTCATCAAAGCGTTGCATCCCGGTCCCATCGAAGAGGCGGGAGCGTGAGCGGGTGTCACCAGAGACCGAGACGAGCTTCCAGCGCGGCCTCGCCGCCGGCCGGAGCGAAGCCCGCTGATGGCGGCGGCGAACCACACGGTCAAGGCCTTCGACGAGGACCTTGAGGAATTGCGCGCCATGGTGGCCCTACTCGGCGGCTGGGGCGAGGCGGCCGTCGCGGCGGCCGTCCACGCCCTCCGCTGCCCCGACGACGGGGCGCCGGCGAGGGCGGTGGATCTTGCCGGCCACATCGACACGCTCGCCCAGGATGTCGAGCAGCGCGCCATCTGCCTCATCGCGCTGAGGGCGCCGATGGCGGACGACCTGAGAGGCATCGTGGCGGCGTTGAAGATCGCGCAGCTCATACAGCGCCTCGGATGCCTCACCCTCGACATGACTCTGCGCCTGGAGCTGTCGGCGCCGCCGCCCGTGCCCGACGGAGTCAGGGAAGCGGTGGCGCATCTCGGCGAGATCAGCACCAGCTCGCTGCGGTCGAGCCTGGACTCGTTCGGCGCCCAGGATCCGGCCGCGGCCGCGGCGGCGGCCGGGGCGGTGGATACGGCCGAGGCGCTCTTCCGCGCCTGCTACCGCATGTCCCTCGCCGGTTCCGGCCAGGGTCGGCCGGCGGTCCATCTCATGCTTGCGGCCCAGTCCCTGACGCTCGCGGCGGCGCTTTCGAGCGACGTCGCCCGGGTCGTCCACTTCGCGGCGACGGGCGACCGCCTGCCACGCGCCTCCTTACGCCCCGTAACCGAAAAGGCTGTCGCGCATGGCTAAGAACCGTCTCCTCCTGGCCGAGGACGACCCGGCGATGGCGGAGCTGCTCCGGTGGACCTTCGAGAAGGAGGGGTATGAGGTCGTCCACACCCCGAGCGGAGAGGAGGCCCTGCTCCTCGCCATGGACGCCGTGCCGGACGTCGTCATCCTGGACTGGATGCTCGAGGAGCTCGCCGGAATCGAGGTCTGCCGGCGCCTCAGGCGGATCGCGGACACCGCGAACGTTCCGATCATCATGCTCACCGCCCGCGGGGAGGAGGCGGATCGTGTCCGCGGCCTGGAGACCGGCGCCGACGACTATGTGACCAAGCCGTTCAGCCCCGCCGAACTGGTCGCGCGGGTGCGGGCGGTGCTCCGGCGGGTCCGGCCCGCGCTCGCCGGCGCGCTTCTGAGCTACGGCGACATAGAGATGGACGTCGCCAGCCACCGCGTGCGCCGAGCCGGCGCGAATGTCCCGATCGGACCGACCGAGTTTCGCCTGTTGCGGCACTTTCTCGAACATCCGGGGCACGTCTTCTCACGAGAGCGACTGCTCGACGCGGTGTGGGGCCGCGACAGCGACATCGAGGCGCGGACGGTCGACGTCCATATCCGGCGGCTTCGCAAGGCGATCAACGTCGGCGACAGGAGCGATCTCATCCGGACCGTACGCGGCGCCGGTTACGCGCTCGATCGCGACTCCTAGAACTCGACAGGCAATCACCAGAAGAACGTTCATTTTTCCTGACATTGTTACAATCAAGGGACAATGGAACGACAGAACCATTACTGTGGATTATTCTGCGCTGGCCCGGATAAAACGGCGGGCATGTAACATTAGTATCACATCAAAACCCTAGCGGGTCATCGAGAGCAGGGTCGCGCGGTTGGCGATTCGGCTTGGACACTTGCACCTGAGGGGGTTTTCCTGATGTATCGCCACCGCCCAAGTCTCTTCGCCCACGCCTCCGACGCCTCGCGCTCCCGGATCCCCGTCAGGCGCGCGCTGGTCATGCTGGCGCTCGGCGCGTCGGCCTTGCCGGCGATGGCGCAGACCCAGACCCCTCACGCCGGGTCATCCGCGGCGGTCCCCGCCTCGGCCGTTCCGGTCCAGCCCATGGAGGCCGGAGCCGCCGTCGTTCCGGCGGCGCTCGCGGCGACAGCGTCCGCAGCCGTTGCGGCCGACCCGAACGCGGCGACGCCCAGCGCGGATGCCGCCGATGCGGAAGGCCTGACCGACATCGTCGTGACGGCGACGAAGCGCGAGACGAACCTTCAGCAGACCCCCATCGCCATCTCCGTCGTAGACGACACCGCGATCAAGGACCGCCACGTCCAGAGCCTCTACGACCTTGCCGACGGATCGGTACCCTCGCTGCGCGTCGCCACCTTCGAGGCGCGGCAGTCGGCCCTCACCGTGGGCATACGCGGCATCGTGCCGCTCGACGCCAACCAGCCGGCGCGCGAGCAGGGCGTGGGGATCTATATCGACGGCGTCTATCTCGGCCGTCAGCATGGCCTCAACGCCGCTCTTTTCGACGTGGAGCGGATCGAGGTGCTGAAGGGGCCGCAAGGGACCCTCTTCGGCCGCAACACGGAAGGCGGCGCGCTCAGCATCGTCACCAAGGCGCCGACGGGCGAGTTCGGCGGCCGGGTGAGCGCCGGCGTCGGCAATTACGGCGCCTACAATGGCGAGCTCCATGTCGACCTGCCGACGTTCGGCGGCTTCGCCTTCAAGGTCGACGCGGTAAAGCAATATCAGGGGGCGACGACCCGCAACCCGCTGAGGGGCCAGACCGGATGGAATTATTACGACCGGCAGGGCCTTCGCCTCTCCGGACGGTGGAAGCCGACGGCCGACGTCACCGACGATTTTTCCTACGACGTCGCGCGGGACAAGAACTCGCCTTTCTACAGCCAGCTGCTGAACTACAATCCGAACGGATGCGTCGCCGGGACGCAGGCGAGCGTCCCGAGCTGCTACCTGCCGGGCACGGCCTACACCAACCTCACCGGAACGGTGAAGCCGCTGCTCCCCGGCGTGGTGGTGAACGGTCGCACGCGGATGAGGGTGGCCGATATCGGCGTGCCGCAGCAGCCCAGCGTCGACGACACCCACGGCTTCACCAACATGCTGCGCTGGACCGCGTCTCCGGAGGTCGAATTCCGCTCGATCACCGCGTGGCGTGGCGTCAAGGCGACCCAATGGGACAATTCGGGCGGTGCGCACCGCGTTCCGATCGTCGCCCCGGGCTGCACCGGCAGCGGCTGCAACTTCAGCCGCTACAGCCTCGCCGATCTCTACCAGCACCAGTTCAGCCAGGAGCTCCAGGCGGTCGGGACCGTCGGCTCGATCGACTACGTCGCCGGCCTCTATTATTTCAACGAGCACGTTCGCGACGACGCGGCGACGCCGAACTCGAACGCGATCGCCGGCTATACGGCGGCGGGGCAGACGAGCGGCTACCAGTTCGTGATCCTCGATCCCTGCACGGGGTCCGCCGGATTCGGATCGCAGCCCGGCTGCCGCTCGATCGACCGCGCCTCCCAGGTCGTCTCCAAGAGCTATGCCGCCTACGGCCAGATCACCTGGAACGCGACCGACGCGCTCCATCTCACCGCCGGCGCCCGCTACACGAACGACAAGAAGCGGGGCCAGCTCGTGATCTCGCGCAACATCGTCTATGCCGACACGCGGTTCGCACGGTCGATCTACGCGACCAACCTGGCGTTCGCCGTCAACTCGGCGGCAGCCGCCACCAACGGCTACAAGCCGCTCGACAAGACGTGGAACCGGTTCAATCCGATGGTGACCCTCGCCTACGACGTCTCGCCAGCCCTCCACGTCTACGCCAAATATTCGACCGGCTACCGCGCCGGTGGCGCCAGCTCCCGCACGGCCGACTACCGGCCGTTCAACCCGGAGGACATCAAGGCTTACGAAGCCGGCTTCAAGTCCGACTTCTGGGGTCATCGCGGTCGATTCAACGTCGCCGGCTACATCATGGATCGCAAGAACAGCCAGGTCGACATCAGCTCGATCCAGCCGACCGCGACCGGCAATTTCAACAACCTCGTGACGATCAATGCGCCCGGCACGACGAAGATCCGCGGCGTCGAGGCGGAGCTCACCCTCCGGCCGGTGGACGGCCTGACGCTGAACGCGTCCTACGCCTACACCTATACGCGCATCCCGCCGGTGCTGATCACGGCCACCGCGGGCGGGCTGAGCACCAGCGTCTTCCAGAATTTCTACATCGTGTTCACGCCGCGCAACGCGGCCAGCGGCTCGGTCGACTATGAGCTGCCCTTCGGCGGCGCGGGCGCGGCCCTGCGTTTCCACCTCGACGCCAATTATGCGCAGGCGACGCAGGCCTTCGACCAGTTCGCGACGAAGAACGACTCCTCCTTCATCGTCAACGGCCGAGTCGCGCTCGCCGACGTCCCGCTGTCGAGCAGCGGCCAGAAGCTCACGCTCGGCGTCTGGGCCCGCAACCTGCTCGACGAGCAATATGTCTACCGCCGCGACCCGTCGAACGGCCTCCCGGGCGCCCCGACGACCAGCGTCACGACCGGCAGCATCAACAACGTCCTCGGGGACTACGGCAACTTCAACGCGCCGCGCACCTTCGGCGTCGAAGCCACCGTCACGTTCTGACCGCAGCGCTCGGTCGCGGAGGCGGCGAGCGTCCGGCCCGGGGTGGGCTCGCGCGGCCGCCTTCGATTCGACGTGCGGGTTTCACGGAGCTGTCATGTTGCCGCCCTAGCGTGCGGCCATGAGCGGGAATCCCCTAACGCCGTCGGTCCCGGCGGGCAGCCCGGCTTCGTCGGCCCGGCTTCGTCGGTCCGAGGAGGCCATCGCCCTCGTCGAGGGCATGATCTCGGATGCCCCCCGGCTGGGCCATAGCGAAATCCACGTCGAAGCGCGCGAGACCGCGCTCACCGTCCGGATCCGCGCCCGGGGCGTCCTGGCCGACTCGCTCCGCTTGCCGCCCGAGGTGAGCGGCCCGGTCTTGCGGCGTCTCAAGACGATGACGGGGCTCGATCCTGAAGGGCGGGGGCCGCAGGTCGGCCGTCTGGCCGTGGCCGCCGGCCGGCAAGTCTCGAGCCTGCGTGTCTCGACCCTGCCGATCGTGGGCGGCGAGCGGGTCACGCTCGCCATCGGCTCCGCTGCCCCGCGCACCGCCGATCTGGAGGCCGCGGGATTGCCGCGCGACTTGGCCCAGAGGATCGAGGACGCGCTGGAGCAACGCAGGGGCCTCTTGCTGATCGCCGGTCCGAGCGGCTCCGGCAAGACCGCGACCTTCCAGCGCGCGCTCCGACTGCTGAACGACGGCGCGCGCGACATCCTCACCGTCGAGCAAGCGGCGTCCGGCGCGATCGAGGGCATCGGGCGGACGAAGGTCGGGCCCGGCGCGAGCCTCACTCCGGAAGCCGCTCTGCGGGCGGTGATCGGGCATGGTCCGGACGTGGTCGGCATCGACGCGCCGACCGACCGCGAGACCGCCAAGCTGGCGGTGGAGATCGGCCGCAACGACGCGCTGGTGGTCTCGACGATCGAGGCCAGGGACGCCGTCGGCGCGATCGCCCGGCTTCGCGAGATGCGGATCGAGCCGTTCGGGCTTGCCTATGCCTTGTCCGTCGTCGTCGCCCAGCGGCTGGTGCGTCGGCTGTGCGCCGACTGCCGTGAGCCCATCCAGGCGGGCAGGAACGCGGCCTTGCTCGGCCTCGATCCCGGGTCGGTCGTCTACCGGCCGCGAGGCTGCGCCACCTGCCGTGAAAGCGGCTACGACGGGAGGGTCGGCGTCTTCGAGGTGGTCCGCATCGACGAGGGGCTCCGGCGCCAGATCTATTTCGGCGGAGACGACGCCGTCATAGCCAGCCAGGCCTTCCGAAGCGCGCCGAACCTAGCCTCCTCCGCCCGGAAGCGGGTGCTGCAGGGTGTCACGACGATCGCGGAGGCCGTTCGCATAGCGCGGACCGACACCGACCTCGAGTGACGGCGACGGCGTCGCACCCGCGTCAGCGCCAGTATCGGCCGATTTCCTTCAGCTGCGCATAGGCTTGCTGGGCCTGCGCGAGCAATTCGGCCGAGGCGGCGGGATCGTCCCGCTGGGCCGCCAGCTCCGGCGCGATCGCCTTGGCCGTCTCGACGTCGTTCAGCTTGCCCAGGCTCTCCTGCATCGCCTCGAGCCTATCCAGGAACTTGCGCTGCCGCGGCTTGCTATCCTTGGGGGCGAGGCTGGCGAAGAACTCGGCGGCGTAACGCAGCTTCTTGACGTCGATGCGGAGCCTGTGCCGCTCTTCCGGGGACGAGGCGGCCATGTCAGCGGCGGCCTTGCGGGCCCGGCGCCAGCCCTTTTCGAGGCGCTCGCACGCAAATTCGGGGATCGGGTGCCCGGCACGTCCTAGGCTCCGCCAGGCGCCGACTTCCGACCAGGCGACCAGATCGAGGACGAGGAGCAGGAAGCGCGGGTCGCGCAGCGCATCCCCGACCCCCGCATAGGCCGCCTTGCGGGCCTGCCGCAGGTCCTTCCGGAACTGCGCCGCCTCGCGCTCCCCTCCTAGCCCGGCATCGCCCGCGATCAGCACGTCGAGATTTCGCGCCTCGCCCAGCTTCCCGGTGAACCAGCGGAGCTCCGAGCGGATGCGCTCGAACTCCTCGTCTGCGACGACGGGCTTGAACAGCGTCAAGGCGGACCGCAGGCGCCGCATCGCGACGCGCGCCTGGTGAAGCGCGGACGCGTTGCGCTCCTTGAGCAATATCTCTTCGTTCAGGCGAAAGTGGCGAAGGCAGGACTGGACGATCGTCGCGAACGCCTGCGCGATCGTCGAATCGCGGCTCAACTTCACCGGCTCGGCCTTGCGGACGCGGTTCGCCTTGCCCTCGAGCAGGCGGAAGCCCCGCTCCGACTTGCTGGTCACGCCCATCCGCAACGGCACGCGCAGCGCCAAGGCACGGGCGAGGGCGAAGAGGTCGCTCGGACGCCCCTTCTTCAGCTCCAGCTCGACCTCGCAGAGCGGCACGCAGCGGCCGCCGCTTACAACCTCCCCCTCGTCGAGGATCATCTCTATCGTGCTGCGCCCGCCCCTGACGAGCCAGGTGGTGCGCCTGACGCGTGTCTCCGAGACGACCGCGAGGCGCTTGCGCGCATCGCGCTTCGACAAGAGCGCGCCGACCGGGGTGCCGCGCAACGCCGCGAAGTCGAGCTCGGAGCCCTCGATCCGCTGCTCCCATTCCGAACGGCTCGAAAAGCCGCCCGAATCGGCGCCGCGTTCCTTCACCGTCTGGAGGTGGACGGAGCCCTTGCGCCGGATGCGCAGCGAATAGCCGGCCTTGCGCAGATGCCCCTTGGGCGTGTCGAAATAGGTGGTGGTCTGCCGAACGGACCGCCGCTTCGACTGGTTGGCCGCCGCCGCTTCGCGAAACGCCTCCACGCAGTCGACCGGCAGCTCGAGCTTGAGCTCAACCTCTTGGGTCTCGATCAATGCGAGCCGTCCACGAGAACACCCCTTAGCCGACGCAAGCCTCGGCCCTTAAAGCTCGGCGAAATGACACGGTGATGACAGCTGCGGGTCGCGCTCCGGGCTCAGGTGCCGGGCCGGTCGAGCGAATAGCCCGAGCCCCGGACGGTGCGGATGAGGTCGGGGCGGGCGCCGGCGTTCAGCGCGCTCCTTATGCGGCGGACCTGCACGTCCACCGTGCGCAGCTCCACCGTCGTGTCCGGTCCCCAGACGCTGTCGAGGATATTCTCGCGGGTGAAGACGCGCCGCGGATTCTCCATGAAGAGGCGCAGGAGGCGGAACTCGGACGACGTGAGCTCCACCGGGATCCCGCCGCGCTCGACGCGGCGGGCGGCGACGTCCACCGTCACGTCCTCGAAGGTCAGGGTGGCCCCGGCGAGCGCCGGCCTTATCCGTCGCAGGACGGCGACGATTCGCGCGATCATCTCGCGGGGCGAGAAGGGCTTGGTGATATAATCGTCGGCGCCGGTATTGAGCCCCTGGACCCGGTCCGCCTCCTCGCCGCGCGCGGTGATCATGATGATGGGGACGTTCGCCGTGGCGGGGAGTCGCCGCAGCCGGCGACAGACTTCCAGGCCCGAAACCCCCTCCATCATCCAGTCGAGAAGGACCAGGTCCGGCGCCGTCTCGCGCGCGAGGAGCAGCGCCTCGTCGCCCGAGCGCGTGTGGGCGACGCGAAAACCCGCACGCTCGAGGTGGAAGCTCATCAGTTCCGCGAGGGCATCGTCGTCCTCGGCAAGCAAGATGCGGCCGTTCGCCATCAGCCGCCCACGGTGGTGTCCGCGCCCTTCTCCCGTTCCCCCAGCCGGGACCCGCTCGCCGCGAAATAGACCATTTCGGCGACGTTCGTGGCGTGATCGCCGATCCTCTCCAGATTCTTCGCCACGAACAGGAGGTGGGTCGCCGGCGTGATGTTCTGCGGGTCTTCCATCATGAACGTCAGCAGGGTTCTGAAGATGCTGTTGTAGAAATCGTCGACCGCACGGTCGCGCGCGCAGACCTGGCCGGCCGCGACCGGGTCGCGGGCCACGAAGGCGTCGAGCGCCATCCGCACCATGTCCGCCACGATCCTCGCCATTTCGGGCAGAAGCGAAAGCGGACGCAGGTTCGGGCTCTGCTCGATGGCCGGCACCCGCTTAGCGATGTTCTTGGCATAGTCGCCCATCCGCTCGACGAGACCGGCGATCTTGAGAGCCGCGACGACGTCGCGAAGGTCGTCCGCCATCGGCGCGCGCAAGGCGATGATCTGGACGGCCCGGGTCTCGACCTCCGCCTCGAGCGCGTCGAGCTTCTTGTCGTCCTCGACGACCGTCTGCGCCGTCCCGGCGTCGCGTTCCACCAGCGCCCGCATCGAATTCGAGATGGCCGCCTCGGCGAGGCCGCCCATCTCGGCGATGCTGGCGCGCAGCTGCTCCAGGTCCTCGTCGAACGCCTTCAGCGTATGTCCGGTGGTTGCCATATCCGCTTCCTCAGCCGTAGCGGCCGGTGATGTAATCCTTGGTCCTCTCGACCTTGGGATTGGTGAAGATCTCCGACGTCTCACCATATTCGATGAGCTCGCCGAGATGGAAGAAGGCGGTGCGCTGCGATACGCGCGCCGCCTGCTGCATGTTGTGGGTGACGATCACGATCGCGTAGCGCCCGCGCAGCTCGTGGATCAGCTCCTCGATCTTGGCGGTGGCGATGGGGTCGAGCGCCGAGCAGGGTTCGTCCATCAGGATGACCTCCGGGTCCACTGCGATCGCCCGAGCGATGCAGAGCCGCTGCTGCTGGCCGCCCGAGAGCGCCGTGCCGCTTTCCTGGAGCCGGTCCCTCACTTCCTCCCAGAGGCCGGCCCGCTGCAGCGAGCGTTCGACGATCTCGTCCAGATCGGCGCGCGCCGCGGCGAGGCCGTGGATGCGTGGGCCGTAGGCGACGTTCTCGTAGATCGACTTCGGGAACGGATTCGGCTTCTGGAACACCATCCCGACGCGCGCGCGCAGTTGCACCACGTCCATGTCCGGGCCGTAAATATCCTCGCCGTCGAGTTCTATCCGCCCGGCGACGCGCGCGTTCGGGATGGTGTCGTTCATCCGGTTCAGCGTCCGCAGGAAGGTGGACTTGCCGCAGCCCGAAGGGCCGATGAACGCGGTGACGTTTTCCCGCCCGACGTCGATCGACACCTGGTCGATCGCCTTCTTCTCCCCGTACCAGACGCTGACCCCGACGGCGCTCATCTTGCGCTCGGTCTCGACGGGGTCCGGGCGCTCGTGCCGTACGGCCTCGGATAGGATCATGTCGTCAGCCATGGATGTCACCAGCGCTTCTCGAATTTGTTGCGGAGGTAGATGGCGATCCCGTTCATCGCCATCAGAAAGGCGAGAAGCACCAGGATCGCCGCCGAGGTCTTCTCGACGAAGCCGCGGCTCACCTCGTCCGACCAGAGGAAGATCTGGACGGGGAGGACGGTCGCCGGCTCGGCGAGGTCGCCCGGCGGCGCGGCGATGAAGGCGCGCATGCCGATCATGAGGAGCGGCGCGGTTTCGCCCAGGGCCCGGGCCATGCCGATGATCGTGCCGGTGAGGATACCCGGGAGAGCCAGCGGCAGGACGTGGTGGAAGACGACCTGGATCTTGCTGGCCCCCACGCCCAGCGCGGCGTCGCGGATCGACGGGGGCACGGACTTGATCGCGTTGCGGCTGGCGATGACGATGACCGGCATCGTCATCAGCGCGAGCGTCAGCCCGCCGACCAGCGGCGCGGAGCGCGGCAGGTTCATCGTGTTGAGGAAGACGGCGAGGCCCAGGAGGCCGAAGATGATCGAAGGCACGGCCGCGAGGTTGTTGATCGAGACCTCGATCATGTCCGTCCAGCGGTTCCGCGGCGCATATTCCTCGAGGTAGACGGCCGAGAGGACCCCGATCGGGAAGGCCAGCGCCAGCGTCACGATCATCGTCAGGAGCGAGCCCTTGAACGCGCCCCATATCCCGACGGAAGCGGGATCGGTGGCGTCCGCGGAGGAGAGGAACGCGCCGTTGAACCCGGTGCGAACGCGCCCCGACTGCTTAAGGCGGGCATAGACGGGCCCCATCCGCGGATCGTCTCCGTCCTTCGCGGCGGCGTCGAGCCCGCTCGAGGCGGGCAGCCAGAGGCTCGCCTGGCGGGTCAGGATCGAAGGATCGGCGAGGATGGCCCGCCTCACCGTCTGCGCCGCCGTGTCCGACAGCAACCGCACCCCCTCGGCCCCGAGCTGGGCGGTCGCCGCGGCCGCGATGGGTGTATCGACGTCCGCCGCGCCGACCGCGGTCGCCGCATTCTCGCCCTTCAGCATCGCCGGGTCGAGGAAGATGGCGCTGCGCGCGAAGTCGATGTCGAGGCGCACCTCCGCATGGACGAAGCCGCTGGCCCCCTTGAGCGCCATCGTGACGAGGAGGAAGGCGAGGAAACCGGCCGAGAGCAGGATCGCTCCCAGCCCCAGCAGCCGGAAACGCCGCTCGGCCGCGTAGCGCCGGCGGAGCCGCTGCTGCCTGGCGGCATCGCGCCAGTCGGTCGGAACGCGGCTCGGGCTATTCATAGGCTTCGCGATATTTCTTCACCACGCGCAGCGCGACGATGTTGAGCAGCAAGGTGACGATGAAGAGGACGAGGCCGAGCGCGAAGGCGGCGAGCGTCTTTGCGCTGTCGAACTCCTGGTCTCCCGTCAGAAGCTGGACGATCTGGGTCGTCACCGTCGTCACGCTGGCGAAGGGGTTGAGCGTCAGGTTCGCCGCGAGGCCGGCCGCCATAACGACGATCATCGTCTCGCCGATCGCCCGACTTACCGCCAGCAGCACGCCGCCGACGATGCCGGGAAGGGCGGCCGGGATCAGCACCTTGCGAATGGTCTCGGACGAGGTCGCGCCCATGGCGAGCGAGCCGTCGCGCATCGCCTGCGGCACGGCGTTCAGCGAATCGTCCGCCATCGACGAGACGAACGGGATGATCATGATGCCCATGACGAGCCCGGCGGCGAGCGCGCTCTCGGACGAGGTGCCGGCGATGCCGAGCATCCGCCCGAAGTCGCGGATTGCGGGCGCGACGGTGAGCGCGGCGAAATAGCCGTAGACCACGGTCGGCACCCCCGCGAGCATCTCGAGCAGAGGCTTCATCCAGCGCCGCACGGCCGGCTTGGCATATTGGGTGAGGTAGATGGCGCTCATCAGCCCCAGCGGGATGGCGACGAGCATTGCGATGATCGCGCCGATGAAGATCGTCCCCCAGAACAAGGGTATCGCGCCGAAGGCCCCCGACGAGCCGGCCTGATCGGCACGCATGGCGGTCTGGGGGCTCCAATCGAGCCCGAACAGGAATTCGAACGGCGACACCATCGAGAAGAAGCGGAGCGATTCGAACAGCAGCGAGAGGACGATTCCGATCGTCGTCAGTATGGCGATCAACGAGGCGACGAGAAGCCCGCCCATGACCAGCCGCTCCACGCGCGTCCGCGCCCGGAAGGCGGGGCCGATGCGGCTGAACGCGAAGGCGCCGCCGGCGAAGGCGAGGAGGAGCGACGCCACGGTCCCCATCAGGTCGTAACGGACGGCGGCGGCCTTGTACGTCTCCGCCAGCGCGCCGGCCTGCGGGTTGAAGCTCGCCGTGCGCGTGCCTTCCGCCAGTTCCCGCGCCTCGGCGAGGATCGCGTTGCGCTGCATCTCGAACGCCGGGAGCGTCGCCGCCGGCGGGCTCTTGACCACCGCCTCCATCGTCAGGTGGCTGGACAGGGGGGCCCAGAGGGCCAGGAACAGGAGGGCGGGCAAGGCCGCCCAGAGCGCGACGTACCAGCCATGGTAGGCGGGAAGGGAATGGGGCCGCCCCTTCGCCTCGCCGACCCCGGCGAAGGCCGACGCGCGCGTGCGCGCGCTGATCCACCCGAGCAGCCCCAGGCCGATGATGACGAAGAAGATCGCGAGTGGCGACACGGACGCCGTTCCTGTCCTGGTGCCGCGGGGCGGCGAAGCGGGGGCGCGGGTCGCCGCTACGGCGCGCCCGGCCCCCTGTCCACTATTTGAGGCCGCTGGGATCGAGGGGGGTGAGCTGGGTCGCGGCCTGCGTCCCCTTGGCCTGCACGTCCGCAGGCGAGGGGATCAGCCCGCGTCGGTCGAGGTAGCCGCCCTTCCCCCAGGCGCGCGCATATTCGGCAAGGAAGTCGCGCATGCCGGGAATGACGTTCGCATGCTCGCCCTTGACGTAGACGTAGAGCTGGCGGGCACCGGGATAGGTGAGGCTGGAGATCGTCTCCGCGGTCGGGGCGATACCCCCCAGCGGGATGCCCTTCACCTTGTCCTGATTCTCCTCGAGATAGGAATAGCCGAGGATGCCGATCGCGCCGGGATTGGCCGCCACCTTCTGCACGAGCAGATTGTCGTTCTCGCCCGCCTCGACATAGGCGCCGTCCTCCCGGACCTTGGTGCAAAGCGCCTTGTGCTTGTCCTTGTCCTTGTCCTTCAGCGCCTTCATGGCAGGATCGGTCTCGCAGCCTTTCTCGAGGATCAGCTCGGCCAGGCTGTCGCGGGTCCCGGAGGTCGGCGGCGGCCCGTAGACCTGGATGGCGACGGCGGGAAGCGAGGGGTTCACGTCCTTCCACGTCTTGGCGGTGTTGGGCTTGCCGAACGGCGTCGCCGCGAGGGCGGCATAGATGTCGCGCGGCGAGAGGCTCATGCCCGCGCCGTTCTTGCCCTCGATGAAGGCCAGCCCGTCTATCCCCACCGGCACCTCGACGATCTGCTTCACGCCGTTCTTGGCGCAGTCGTCATATTCGGATTTCTTGATGCGCCGCGAGGCGTTGGTCATGTCCGGGAAGTTGTCGCCGACGCCGGCGCAGAAGAGCTTCATCCCCGCCCCGGTGCCGGTCGACTCGACGATGGCGCTCATGCCCGGATGGGTCCGCTGGAACTGCTCGGCCACCGCCGTCGTGAAGGGATAGACGGTGGACGAGCCGACGATCTGGATCTGCTGCCCGGAGGCGCCGCCGCCGCTCTTGCTGCCGCACGCGCTCAGCGCGCAAGCGGCGACCGCCGCGAATAGCATCGTCTTTTTCAAGCTGGCCTCCATCTGCTCCCCCTACGGGGCTTCGGCGACTCCTTGAGGTCGCCGTCAAGGCACCTGTGTGATGCTTGCGTGACAATATGATGACTCAGGGACCGGGCTGGACCGGCTCCGGCCTCGGCAGGGAGATGCGGATGCTGGTGCCCTCGCCCACGGTGCTGCGGATATCGAGGCTGCCTTTGTGACGGGTGACGATATGCTTGACGATCGCAAGGCCGAGGCCCGTCCCGCCCACCGCCCGGCTGCGGCCGGCATCGACGCGGTAGAAGCGCTCCGTGAGCCTCGGCAGGTGCTCGGCCGCGATCCCCCCTCCTCGATCGCTGACGGTGATGCGAACGGCGCCGTCGCCGTCGTCCTCGATCCGCACCGTCACGTCGCTGTCCGGCCGCCCGTATTTGACCGCGTTGACGAGGAGGTTGCGAAGGAGCTGGAGGAGCTGGCCCCGGTCGCCCTGAACGACCGTCCCGGAGCCGAGATTCTCGACGACGAGCCGGTTGCGGCGATCGAGGAGGATCTGGCCGCAGGCGGTGCGGAGCTCGTCGATCAGCGGGACGAGGTCGACCGGCTCGCGGGGCGGGCTGAACCGTTCCGCCTCGATGCGCGAGAGCGACATCAGGTCCTCGATGAGCTGCTGCATGCGCTTGGCCTCGCCGTGCATCAGCCCCAGGAAGCGGCCGCGTATCTCCGCGTCCGACCCGGCGGAATCGTCCGCCAGCGTCTCGATGAAGCCCAGCACGGTGGCGAGGGGCGTGCGCAGCTCGTGGCTCGCATTGGCGACGAAGTCGACGCGCATGCGCTCGGCGGCGAGCGCCGCGCTCCGGTCGCGCAGGTGGACGAGGCGCATCTCACCGCTGATCGAGGCGATCGTGACCAGCCATTTGCGCTCGGCATGGCCGATCCCCGCGACCTCGATCTGCTCCACCGGTGCCGCGGGCGCGGCCGAGCGGCTCAGTCGTTCCACCGTCGCCGGGTGACGCAGTGCCAGCCGCACGTCCTGCCCTTCGATCCAGGGCCCGAGCAGGGCCCGGGCCGCCGGGTTGGCCGCCAATATCCGTCCCGCCCTGAGGAGAAGGATCGGGTCGTCGAGCGGCGCGATCACCTCCGCCGCCATCTCCTCCAGCCCGTTCTGCTGCGCCTGGTGCGCCGTTCGCCTGACCGACATGAACGTTGCGGACGACAAGGTGATCGTCGCCAGGGCGCCCCCGAGGGCGCCGATGAGGGTGGCGAGCAGAAGCTCCCCGCTCAGCAGCGCCACTCCGAACGCGACGAGAAGGATGGCCGCACCCGCAAGGGGACGATAGGAGTTCGGGCCTGCCATCGCCGTCGATTAGGTGAATTCGCGCCCGCCGCAAAGCGCCGCACCGCCCTCGCAAGCGCCCCGTTACTGTCTTAGAATTGCAACATCTACGTCATAGAAACGTCGCACTTGAAAGAGGTCGAGCCAATGACACGATACGCGACGAAGGCCCTGCTGCTGGTTGGGTGCGCCGGGTTCGCCGCGACCGGTGCCGGCGCCCAAGCGCCCGCCTCCGCCTCGCCCGAGGATATCGCGGCGCTGAGGGCGGAGGTGGAAGCGCTCCGCCGGGAGGTTGCCGAGCTCAAGAGCGCGCGAGCGGCCGAACCGGTAGCGGCGGCGGCGCCGGCGGCGCCCCCGGCGGCGCAGGCGAGCTCCCCGCCCGCCTGGAAGGGGGCGCCGGAGTGGCGCGACGCGAAGTCGGGCTTCAGCTTCAAGCCCAAAGGTTTCGCGCAGTTCGACGCGGGCTTCGTGAGCACGCCCGGGCCGGCACGCTCAGGGACGGTGGGCGGCCTCGGCTACAACAACCTTGGCTGGAACAGCCGCGCGCGCCGGATCGTCTTCGGAGTCGAGGGAGGCCTGCCCGGCGGCTTCGGCTACAATGTGGAGTTCAACTTCGCGCAGGGCGCCGTGGACTACGAGGACATCGTTCTCACCTACCAGCGGCCGAAAAGCCCGCTGCGCGTCACGATCGGAAACTTCTTCCCGCTCTCCAGCCTCGAGACGATGACGAGCTCGCGCCTGACGAGCTTCCTCGAGCGCGCCTCCTTCACCGACGCCTTCAACTACAACCGCCGCCTCGGCGCCGCCGTCGCCCTCCTCGACCCGGAGAATGACCGCTACACGCTGACCGCCGGCCTGTTCGGACAAGAGATCAACAATGCGAGCTTCAACCGGACCGGCTGGCAGGCGAGCCTGCGCGGCACCTTCGCGCCGACGGTCGGGAATGCTCGCCTCCATCTAGGCGCCAATTTCCAGCACCGGGTGGCGCAGCGGGACGCGCAGAACGTCCAATACCGCTCGCGTCCCTTCGTCCAGACGACCGACCAGCGTTTCGTCGACACCGGCCTCATCGCCGCCGACGGCGACGACATTGCCGGCCTTGAGTTCGGAGCGATCCTGAAGTCGCTCCACCTCGCGGCCGAGGCGCAGCAGGTCTGGGTCCGCGGCTACCGGCCGGGCCGGACGTTCGGCCCCAATGACGGGGCCGGCGGCGGCCTCTTCTATGCCGGCAATCCCAACTTCCGCTCCGCCTATGCCGAGATCGGCTATTACCTCACCGGAGAGACGCGCGGCTACAAGGGCGGGCGCTGGGATCGCGGCAAGGTGCTCCATCCGTTCGACCAGGGCGGATGGGGCGCGCTTCAGGTCAACGGCCGGCTGGACTGGCTCGACCTCGGCGATCGCACCGGGAGCGGCGCCGGGGCGGCCGCGCCGAACCTCGTCGACGGGGGCAGGCAGCTCGGGTACGAGCTGAGCCTGATCTGGAACCCGATCGACTACATCCGTTTCCAGGCCCAATATGGCCACGGCAGCTACCGGGGCGGCCCGCGCGCGACCACCGTCGCGCCCGGCTCCGCGGCGCCGGCCAACGCGCGGACGTTCGGCGTCGACACCGTCGCGTTGCGCGCCCAGGTCGAGTTCTGACAGCGGGGCGGCGGCAGATGCAACGCTGCCCGGCTCAGCGCCAGCCGCCGCCGAGCGCCTTGTAGAGCGCGACCGCGGACTGCGCCTTTCCGGCGGCGGCCTGGTCGCGCCGGCGCGTGGCGGCGACGAGCGCCTCCCGCGCGCGGACCAAAGCGAGCCGATCGTCCTCTCCGGCGCCCGCTCGGCGCTCCGCCAGCCCGAAAGCGGCCGCCTCGCTTGCAAGCGAAGCCTCGGCCTCGGCGAGGGCGGCGCGGGCGGCGAGGAAGCGGTTGATCGCCGCCTCGCTGTCGGAAAGCGCGCCGGCCACGGCCTTTTCGTAGCGCGCGGCGGCGGCCTGGGCGCGGGCGTCCGCGGCCCGGATCTGGGCCTTGATCGTCCCGGCGGAAAAGATCGGCCAGGAGAAGCTTGGGCCGATCTGGAGGCGGGTGGAGGAGGTCGAGAGGAGGTCGGCGGGGTTCTGCGCCTGCTGGCCGAGGCTTCCGAGCAGGCTGAAGCGCGGGAAGAGGTCGGCCCTGGCGACGCCGATGTCGGCGGTGGCGGCGGCGAGCTCGCGCTCGGCGCGGCCGATCTCCGGGCGGCGGGTGAGGAGCTCCGGGCGGATGCCGACGAGGATCGAGTCGGGCGCGGCGGGGAGCGGCGCGGGGTGCAGGAGCGGCGGCACAACCTCTTCGGGCGGGGCGCCGAGCAAGGCGGCGATCCGGTACGCCGCGGCCGCGGCGCGTGCGCCTGCGTCGGGCACTGCCGCGGCGCTGGCGCGTGCGACGGCCTCGGCCCGGTCCTGGTCGAGCGCCGAGATCTCGCCCCCGCGCAGGCGGAGGCGGCCGAGCCGGGCGAGCTCGGAATCGGCGTCCGCCTGGGCCTGGAGGGCGGCGGCGTCCGCCTGTGCGGCGCGCAGGTCCATGTAATTGCGGGCGATTTCGGCGATCACGGTCAGCATCACCTCGCGCCGGCCGAACAGCGCCGCCTCCGCACGCGCGTCCGAGGCTTCCACCTGGCGCCGGCGGCGGCCCCAGAAGTCGAGTTCCCAGCTGGCGTCGAATCCGAGGTCGAACAGGCTGAAGCTGCGCTCGAACGCCGGTATCCGGGCGACCGGGATCTGTCCGTTCTCGCTCACCACATTTTCCGTCGCGCTGCCGCGGGCGGACACGCTGGGCAGCCGCCCGCCGGCCGCCGCGTCGCGGTTCGCCCGCGCCTCCACGAGCCGGGCCTCGGCCTCGGCGAGGTCCGGGGTTCCGGCCAGCGCCCGCTCGACGAGCGCGTTGAGCTGCGGGTCCCGGAACGCCTGCCACCAGGAGAGGTCGACCGGGCCGGGATCGCCATTCTCGAGCCATTGCGGCGCCGCCTTCGGGGCGGGTCGCCGGTAGTCCGGGCCGACGGCGCATCCGGCCAGCATGGCGCAGGCCAGGAGAAGCGGGAGGAAGCGGGGCATGATCTACTCCATCCGGGCGCGGAACAGCCACGCGGCGGCGGTGAGGGTGACGCAGGCGATGAGGGCGAGAGGCCAGAGCTGGCCGAAGACGGCCGAGGCCGGCATCGCTTTCAGGAACAGGCCCTGGACGATGACGAGGAAGTAACGGGCGGGGTCGGCGTAGGTCACGACCTGGAGCCAGCCGGGCATGTTGTCGATCGGGCTCGCATAGCCGGACAGGAGGATGAGCGGGGTCGTCGCCAGGAAGGAGCCGAGGAAGGCCTGCTGCTGGGTCTGCGAGGCGGCGGAGACCAGCATCCCGACCCCGATCAGCGCCAGCATGTAGACGAACAGAGCGGGGTAGAAGAGGAACAGCGAGCCCGTGAACGGCACTCCGAAGACGAGCCGCGCGGCGATCATGTAGATCGTACCGTTGAGCGTGCCGACCAGCAGCGGGGGCACCACCTTGCCGAGCAATATCTCGTGGACCCTCAATGGCGAGACCATCAGCTGGTCGAAGGTGCCGAGCTCGCGCTCGCGCGCCACGGTCTGCGAGGTGATGGCGAGCCCCGCCACCGAGACGATGATCGCGATCAGCGACGGCAGGGTGAACCAGATATAGTCGAGATCGGGATTGTACCAGTTGGTCACTTGCGACGCGCCGGCGGCGGCGAGCGCCTGCGGCTTGAGCTCGGCGCCGTAGCCGACCGCGATCTGCTGGAGGTAGCCGGCGAGGATCTGGGCGGCGTTCGAGCGGCGGCCGTCGAGCACCACGCCGGCGGTCGCGGGTCGCCCGGCGGCGACGTCGCGGTCGAAGCCCTCGGGAATGACCAGCGCGGCGAGCGCGGTCTGGCCGTCTATCGCCTCGGCGAGCGCGGCTTCGGAGCCGAGGCGGCGGACATGGGCAACGTTCGGGCTGCCCTCGATCCGCTGGATGAGCTCGACGGCGTGCGCGCCGCCGCTTCTGTCCAGGACCGCCACCTCGGCGTTGCGGACGTCGAGCGTGGTCGCGAAGGCGAAGATGAAGAGCTGGAGGAGCGGCGGGAGGACCAGCACGATCCGGCTCTTGGGATCGCGCAGGACCGCCCAGATCTCCTTGACGATCATCGCCCGGAGCCGCCGCATCAGTCGAGGCTCCGCCGGGTCGCCCGGAAGGAGAGGAAGAAGAAAAGGAAGCCGAACCCGACCATCGTCGCGATATTGGGGAGGATGAGCCCCCAATAGTCGCCGGCCAGGAACACCGTCTGGAGCGAGGGAATGAGGTAGCGCGCCGGGACCGCGTAGGTGATCAGCCGGATCGGCAGCGGCATGGACGAGATTTCGAAGATGAAGCCGGAGAGGAGGAAGGTCGGGAGAAAGGCGGTGAGGAGCGCGATCTGGCTGGCGACGAACTGGTTCTTGGTCGACGCCGAGATGAACAGGCCGAGGCCGAGCGCGGGCATCAGGAAGGCTGAGGCGATGGCGAGGAGGGCGAGGATCGAGCCTCGGAACGGCACTCCGAACACGTAGACCGCTATCGCCGTGCACAGGCCCATCGAGGCGAGGGCGAGGAGGAAATAAGGGATCACCTTGGAGGCGATGAACTCGGCCATCGAGATGGGCGTCGCCATCATCGCTTCCATCGTCCCCCGCTCCCACTCGCGGGCGACGACGAGCGCCGTCAGGAGCGTGCCGATCATCGTCATGACGATGGCGATCGAGCCGGGGACGAGGAAGTAGCGGCTCCTCAGGCCGGGGTTGAACCAGAAGCGCGGCGACAGCGCGATCGGAGGGTCCGCGGCGGCCGCCGCCGGGCCGAGGCCCTCCGCGAGGGCCCAGCTCTGCCGCACCCCTTCCGCGTAATTGGCGACGAAGCCGGCGGTGTTGGGCTGCGACCCGTCGGTGATGATCTGTATGGGCGGCGGCCGGCCGCGCTCGACGCCCTCGCCGAAGCCCTCGGGGATGACGACGATGCCGCGCGCCCGGCCGTCGACCATCAGCGCGCGCACCGGTGCCATCGCCCGGACCGTCGTCACCTCGAAATAGGGGGAGTTGCGATAGGCGGCGGCGAGGCCGAGCGCGGAGGCGCTGCCGTCCTCGACGACGAGGGCGATGCGGGTGCGGGAGGTGTCGAGGGAGACGGCGTAGCCGAACAGGAACAGGAGGATGAGCGGCAGCACGAAGGCGATGAGGAAGGTGGAGGGGTCGCGCACGATCTGCCTTCCCTCCTTGCGGATGAGGGCGGCGAGGCGCCGCGGGTCGAAGGCGGCGTCGCGCGCGCTCATGCCGCCTCCCGCTGCGTGCCGGCTTCACGGTCATGCTCCTCGATGAGGGCGATGAAGGCGTCCTCCATCGTCGGGTCCTCCGCCCCGGCCAGCGCGCCCGCCTTGGCCTTGAGCGCGTCGGGGGTGCCGGTGGCGATCTGGACGGCGCGGTAGATGAGCGTCACCTCGTCGCAATATTCCGCCTCGTCCATGAAGTGCGTGGTGACGAGAACGGTGACGCCTTTCTCGACGAGGCCGTTTATGTGGGTCCAGAACTCCCGCCGCATCACCGGATCGACGCCCGACGTCGGCTCGTCGAGGAACAGGACCGGGGGCTCGTGGAGCACGGCGCAGGCGAGCGCGAGGCGCTGCTTGAAGCCGAGCGGCAGCGAGCCGGCGTTGCGGCCGAGCTGATGCTCGAGGTCGAGCACCTCCACCGCCGCCTCGATCGCGCGTGCCGCTTCGGCCCGCGACAGGTCGTAGGCGCCGGCGAAGAAGTCGAGGTTCTGGCGGACCGACAGATCGCCGTAGAGCGAGAATTTCTGCGCCATGTAGCCGAGCGAAGCACGCGCGCCGGCGGCGGCGGTGCGAAGGTCGTGGCCGGCGACGGCGCCGGTGCCGCTGGTCGGAGTGAGCAGGCCGCAGAGCATCTTGAACGTCGTCGACTTGCCCGCGCCGTTGGGCCCGAGCAGGCCGAAGATGCGGCCCCGCGGCACCTGGAAGTGCATGTCCTTGGCCGCGGTGAAGTCGCCGAAGCGCCGGGTGAGGCCTCGCGCCTCGATCATCGGCGCGTCGCTCTCCGGGATAGTGCGGTACCGCTCCGCCAGGCGGCTCGTCCCCTTGGGACCGCCGCCGAGCATCTCCACGAATCCGTCCTCGAAGCGCGGCGCCGCCGGCTCGGCTCTGGCGTTCGGCGGCGGGTCGAAGCGGGCGTCCGGACGCAGCAGCAGGCGAACGCTCCGGCCCTGGATCGTGCCGTCCAGGATCGCGGGCGAATCGAGCGCCTCGGTGAGGAATCGGCGGCGCCGTTCCCCGAAGCCCGAGATGCTGACGACCCGATCCGCGACCCGGGCGGTGAGCGCGCCGGGCGCCCCCTCGAACAGGAGCTTGCCTTGATTGAGTAGGTAGACGGTGTCGCACTTCTCCGCCTCGTCCAGATAGGCGGTGGACCAGAGCACGCCGATCCCCTCCGCCTTGAGGTCGCCGACCATGGCCCACAATTCCCGGCGGCTGATCGGATCGACCCCGACCCCCGGTTCATCGAGCAACAGGAGCTTGGGAGTCCTCACCAGCGCACAGGCGAGGCCGAGCTTCTGCTTCATCCCGCCCGACAGCTTGCCGGCGAGCCGCGCCTCGAAGCGGGAGAGGTCGGTGAACTCGAGCAGGCGCCTGAACGCCGCCGCGCGCTCGCTTGCGGGAAGCCCGCGCAGCTCGCCGTAGAGATTGAGGTTCTCGAGGACGGTCAGATCCTCGTAGAGGCCGAAGCGTTGCGGCATGTAGCCGATCGAATCGCGCGCGTCCCCGGGCGGGCGGCCGAGCACTGCGACGGTGCCGGCCTGCGGGCTCATCAGCCCGGCCAGGATGCGGATGAGGGTGGTCTTGCCCGCACCGTCCGGCCCGACGAGGCCGGTCACCTCGCCCGGCGCCACCGAGAGGGAGACGCCGTCGAGCGCGGGCGCGTCGGCGCCGAACCGCTTGAGGATGGCCTCGGCGCGGGCGACCGGCTCGGCCACGCCGCTCAATCCCTGTGCGCGGGACGCGCGGCGGGGATGCGTATGGTGACCGGCTGCCCCTGACGAAGCGCGTCGTCGGGCCTGTCGACGATGATCCTGACCCGGTAGACGAGGTCGGTGCGCAAATTCTCGGTCTCGACGGACCGCGGCGTGAACTCGGCCTTGGGGGAGATCCAGCCGACGGTGCCGCGATAGGTGCGAGGATTGCCGTCCGCATTGACCTCGACCGCCATGCCCGGGCCGATCCGCGACAGATCGGGCTCCGAGACATAGGCGCGGACGCGCAGCGGCCGGTTGATCGCCAGGGTCAGCACCGTCTGTCCGCCCTGCACGATGGCGCCCGGCTCCTGAGCCCGGGTCGCGACGACAGCGTCGACGGGCGCCGCGAGGCGGGTGTCGGCAAGGTCGGTGGAGGCGCTGTTGCGGGCAGCCTCGGCGGCGCGCAGCTCGGCGCCGGCGGCGGCGATGTCCTCGGGGCGGTTGCCGGCGCGCGCCAGGCTCAGCCCCTGCTCGGCCTCGGCGAGCTGGGCGCGGGCGCGGGCGCGCTCCGCCACCGTCTGATCCCAGACCGCCCGGCTGATCGCCCCCGGAGCGACCAGGGGCGCGCGGCGGCGATATTGCTGCTCCGCCGCGCGCAAGGCGGCCGCGGCGGCCGTAGTCCTCGCTCGGGCCTGGCCGATCTCCTGCGGGCGGCTGCCGCGCTCGGCCTTGAGGAGCTGCGCCCGCGCCTGCTCGACCCGGGCGGAGGCTTCCCCGATCCGGGCCTCGATCGTCGCGGCGTCGAGCACCGCCAGCTCTTGCCCCGCCTTCACCTTCTGCCCCTCGTCGACCGCGATGCTGGCGATCCGTCCCGGGACTCGGAAGGCGAGATCGACCTCGCGTATGTCGACGTTGCCGTGGAGCGTGAACGGCCCCTCCTGCTTGGTACCCAAGAGGCCGAACCCGCGGGTGGCGAGCGCCGCCGCGACCAGAGCGACCAGGAGCAGGACCGGGATCAGTCGGCGGCGGTTCATCGCGGCGTCTCCGAAAGGATGCAAAGGGCGTTGGCGCGAATGCGGGCGCGAAGCAGGGTGGCGGCCTCCGCGTCGAGCGCCTCGAGGCCGAGCAGCCGGCAGGCGGAGGCGCGTCCGGCGCGAAGGATCATCGCCTGCCCGAACAGGAGCAGGGCCGTGGCGCGCGCCTCCCGCTCGTCGAGGTCCGGCCGCGCCCGCGCAACGAGCCGGACGCAGGTCTCCGCGATCGGCCGCATCGCGCCCGACCACAGCCGCTCGAACGCCTGGGTCGGCGCCTGCTGCTCGCGCATGATGAAGCGGGCCCAGGGCGCCGATTCGTCGGCGAGCATCATCTGCGCGAAACCGTCGATGACGGCCAACAGGGCCTCGACGGCCGCTCGACGCGGGCCCTCGGCCGCGGCGCGGGCCGCCGCAAGCGGCGCCGCCTGCCGCTCCGAGATCGCCTTGCCGATATGCTCGGCCGCCGCGAGGTAGAGTCCCTCCTTGCCGCCGAAATGGTAGGTGATGGAGGACATCGCCGTCCCCGAAGCGCGGGCGATGTCGCGCGTGCTCGCGCCCTCGAACCCATGCCGGCCGAAGCGGTCGATGGCGACGTCCAGAAGCCGAAGCGAAATCATCTCGCATTTGTGTTCGTTCGAACGAACAAAGTCTAGCCCTATTTCCGGCGGAGGGCGGAAGAGCAGGCGCCGGGGCTAATCCTGGTTGCCGCGGGCGCGAAGAATGCGGGCGGGCGGCGCCTCGGCGCAGCTGTGGACCAGGTCGAGATAATAGCCCGCGAGGAGCGAATGCGCGCGCGCCGCGTCGGGATGGTCGGCCAGCTCCGCGCGCCGGAGCTCCTGCTCGGCGCGTTCCTGGAAATAGCGGCGATCCTCGCGCGACCTCATCATGCCGTCACGCCCCTGCGGCTCGCGGGCGGGGCGACCGGCGCTTCCCGACGTGGACCGGGCGGCTCCCGGCCTTTCCTTTCAGCTTGCGGTGGCATGTTCGGCCCCCGCGCCGGCCGGGCGCCCGCGCCGCCGGCGGGGCTCGATCTCGTCCGTTCCATAGCCCAATGTCGGCGCGACGCGCAGGATGAGCGGTTCCCACCGTCCGCGCTGGCGGGCATAGCTCACGGGATCGGGCCTTACCTCCACGCCGGCGCGCCTCAGCGTCGCCACGGCGAGGGCATAGCTCTCCTCGCTTCGGGCGGTGGACCCGGCCCGCGGCCCGTCCCTGGTCGGGAAGTTCCGGTCCAGCGTCTCGAGCAGCATCACGGCGCAGCGGCGCAGCGATTCGACCGGCGCCGAGCGTTGGAGCGTCTTGTGTTCGTGCCGGTCGAGCGTGGTGTCGATCAGCGTCACGACGTCGAGCAGGATGAAGGTGAACCGCGAGACGGCGTAGATCGGCTCCTTGAATCGGAAGTAGAACAGCAGCGGATAGAAATGATGCGCCTCCTTGGTCTGGGCGAGCGGCCGTACGAGATTGCCGAGCTCGGTCGTGGCGTCGCTGAAGTCCCCGTCGGGGCCGAGCCTGGCCAGCATCTCGGCCGCGTCGCCGGTGCCGCCGGTCATCAGGTCGATGGTGAGCGCGAGGGCGTTGCGCTCGCGCAGCCCCGAATAGACCTGGACCAAGTAGCTCAGCACCAGCGACAGCACCGAAGTCCCGACCACCGAGTTGAGGAGGAAGAGGGTGCGCGTGCCGGCCGTGTGCGGGGAATAATCGCCGGCGCCCGCGATCGAGAGGCTGTTCCCGGCGACAAGCAGCGCAGTCACGAAATCCCTCGGCGTGTCGCCGTTGCTCGGCCGGATGGCGGCGCCCAGCTCGGGCCGGATGACGAGCGCCGCCCCGACGATCAGCCCGAATGTCCAGAACAGGATGAGCAGGATCACGATCAGCGGGCCGGCAAGGGAGAGCATCGAGCCGCGCCGTCGGCCGAAAAGCCCGGAAAGTGCCTTGAGCAAAGCCCACATGAGCCGGTTCCATCGCGGCGCGAGCAGCCCGGTCCCGGCGCGCGCGTAGAGCACCGTCAGGAAGATGTCGGCGAGGAAGAGCAGCATCAGCCCCGCCCCGATAATCTGTTCCAAGGTCACGCTCCGTCCTCGGCCGGGCCGCCCGTCCGACGGCTTTCTGGTGCGGGTCCGCGGGGCTCGGGCAGCACGGGCGCCTACGCGGCTTCGACGGGTTCGCGGGCTTGGGACGCGGATTGCCGAAGGGCGCGTGCGACCGCCTCGCCGACGCCGCGGGCGCTGGCCGGATTCTGCCCGGTGATGAGCCGCCCGTCTTCCACGACATGCTTGCCGAACGGGATCAGGGCCTTCGAATAGCGCGCGCCACGCGCCTTCAACTCCTCCTCGAGGTTGAACGGAACGATGTCGTCGCGATTGTCGGCCTTTTCCTCGGCCCAGGAGAAGGCCGTCAGATCCTTGTCCTGGACGAGCCAGCTTCCGTCGGCGAGCTTGGCCTCGAGGAAGCCCACCGGGCCGTGGCAGACCGCCGACACGATCTTTCCGCTTTCGTAGAATTCCGCCAAAAGACGGCCGAGCTCCGGCGAGCGAAAGTCCCACATCGTCCCGTGGCCGCCGGCGAGGTAGATCGCGTCATAGTCGGCGGCGCTGACCTCAGCGAGCTTCAGGGTGCGGTTGAGGCGATCCATGAACGCCCGGTCCCGATAATGGTCGGTGACGTCGCCGCCGAGCCGGCTGTTATGACCCATTTCGGGCATCATCAGCCCCTGGGGATCGAGAGGCACCCAGCCGCCGGACGGGCTCGCGATCTCGCTCCGGAAGCCTTGCTCCTCGACCGCGTCCCAGAAGTGCGTGAGCTCGCCGAGCCAGAGCCCGGTCCTGAATCCCACTCGATCATATTGGTCGACGTTGGTTACGACGATGAGGATATTGCCCGTTCGGTCCATGACGTCATCTTTCGCTCTGGGGTCGATTGGTCGGGTCGGTCGCATTAGGCGACCAGCTCGGGAAGCGCGTCCGCGACCCTGCCTTCGGCCCGATAGTCCGAGGGTATGTCGAAGTCCCGGCGAGCGAGGCCGCGCGAGGCCTGCGGGCCGCGGGGGAGGCCGCCCCGGTCCGAATAGTCGCGCCCCGCGCCCGGCTCGCGGCTGTGCGCCGCCTTGACGCCCGCGTAGGCGAAGAGGTCGAGCAGGGTGATGCCGACGACGAGCGCGGTCGCGGCAGCGGCATTGCCCCGCTTCGGATTGTCACGACCGAGCGCGAGGCCGAGGGTGCCGAGATCGAGCGCGTCTCCCGCGATGCGGGAGGCGAGGCCGACCGGCTTGTCCACCGAAAGCGTCGGCACCGCGCTCGCCAGCTCGCGGGCGCCATAGGCCCGGATCAGGCCCTCCTTGTCGTCGAGCCCGAGCGCGCGCGCGATCCGGCCGGGCGCGACCAGCTCGGCGACGCCGAGGCCGATCGAGAACCAGCCGAGCGCCCGCGCCAGCCGGTCCGGGCCGGTAAGCGAGCTTGGGCCTTTGCGCTCGATCCGGGGATCTCCTTCGGAACGGGCGATTTTCGTGGCGTTGGTGAGTGGCATGGGAATTCCTCTTGGGATTTTCAGGGCTGGAGCATGACCTTGATGCAGCTGTCCGCCTTGTCGCGGAACGTCCGGTACATCTCGGGTCCTTCGGACAGGTCGACCTTGTGGGTGACGACGAAGGACGGATCGATCTGGTCGTCCTCGATCCGGCGCAGCAGGTCGTCGGTCCAGCGGGGCACGTGGGCCTGCGCCATGCGGAAGGTCAGCCCCTTGTTCATCGCCTGGCCCATCGGGATCTTGTCGACGAGGCCGGTATAGACGCCGATGATCGAAATCACGCCCGCCGGCCGGCACGCGTAGATCATCTCGCGCAGAACGTGCGGGCGGTCGCTCTCCGCCATCAGCATCTGCTTGGCGCGGTCGAGCAGGGTGTCAGGCTGGCCGAGGCTGACGTGGCTTTCGGAGCCGACCGCGTCGATGCATTTGTGCGGCCCCTCGCCGCCGGTCAGCTCGTTGAGCCGGTCGAGGACGCTCTCCTCCTCGAAATTGAGGGTGATGGCGCCGGCCGCCGCGGCCATCGACAGCCGCTCGGGCAGGCAGTCGATCGCGATCACCTGCTCGGCGCCGAGCAGGATCGCGGAGCGGATCGTCATCTGCCCGACCGGTCCGCAGCCCCAGACCGCCACAGTGTCGCCCGGCTGGATGTCGGCCTGCACCGCGGCTTGCCAGCCGGTCGGCAGGATGTCGGATAGGAAGAGGAGCTTCTCGTCGTCGATGCCGTCCGGCACCTTGATGTGGGTCGTGTCGGCGAAGGGCACCCGCAGATATTCCGCCTGGCCGCCCGGATAACCGCCGGTAAGGTGCGTGTAGCCGAACAGGCCCGCCGTCCGGTGGCCGAAGGCCTTGTCGCCGAGCTCGCCCTTCCGGTTCGTCCGCTGGCACACCGAGAAATTGCCGCGACGGCATTGGTCGCACTCGCCGCACTGGATGGTGAAGGGGATGACGACCCGGTCGCCGACCTTGAGCGTGCCCCGGGCGGCGCTGCCGACCTCGACCACCTCCCCCATCGTCTCGTGCCCGAGTATGTCCCCGGGCAGCATCGCGGGAATGAGGTTGTGGAACAGGTGGAGGTCCGAGCCGCAGATCGCGCAGCTCGTCACCTTGATGATCGCGTCGCGGGGATGGTCGATCTCGGGGTCGGACACCGTGTCGAAGCGGACGTCCTCCTTTCCGTGCCAGACTAGAGCTTTCATGCGAATCTCCTTCGGTGTGCCCCAGGCGCTATCCGCGCGCCGGCCGCCGCCGCGTATCCGGTTGATTCCTAGGGAACCTTCCGAGGGTGCCGGGGATTGCCGCTGTGCCGGCAACTCGCGCGAGGAGGTCGGGCATGGTGTCGGCCAATCGACCCGCCGGTCCTGGGCCGGAGCAGCCAGGGGCGAAAGCGGAGATCGCTGCGCTCGCCAGCCAGGCCCGTCTCCTCGACGCCACCCTCTCGTCGATCCCGGATTTCGTCTACGCCTTCGACCCGCAGCGACGCTTCGCCTATGCCAACCCGGCGATGCTCGCCCTGTTCGGGCTGTCGGCCGACGAGATGCTCGGCAAGACCTTCGCCGACCTCGATTATCCCCAGGACCTGGCGGAGCGGCTCAACGGCCACCTCGACCGAGTCCTGAAGGACGGAGTCACGGTGGAGGACGAGGTCTTTTTCCGCAGCCGCGCCGGGCGGGATGCCTATTTCGCGTTCTTGTGGGGGCCGGTCCGCGCGGCCGACGGCTCCGTCGAGCTGGTCGTCGGCGTGTCGCGCGACACCACCGAGCGCCACGCCATGGAAGAGGCGTTGAGGAACAGCGAGGCACGGCTGCGCGCGGCGACCGAGCTGGTCGGCCTCGGCATCTATTCGTGGGATCCGGTCACGAACGGGTTCGAGTGGGACGAACGCGTGCGCGCGATGTGGGGCCTTCCCCCGGGCGCCGACGTGACCGGCGAGGTCTTCGAGGCGGGCATTCACCCGGACGACCTGACGCGGGTCCGCGCCGCGATCGCCGACTGCGTCGATCCCGCCGGCGACGGCCACTACGCCATCGAGTACCGGGTCATCGGCCGCGACGACGGAGTGACGCGCCACATCGCGAGCTCGGGGCGGACGAGCTTCTCCGACGGGCGCGCCACGGGCTTCATCGGGGCCGCCATCGACGTCACGGCCGCGCGGCGCGCCGAGGCCGACGTCAGGGCCCGGGAAGCGCAGTTCCGCAGCTTCGCCGACCATAGCCAGAACCTGATCTGGATCGGCGATCCGAGCGACGATACGATCGTCTACCGAAGCGCCGCCTACGAAAGGATCTGGGGCGTGCCCTGCCCGCACGCGCCCATTACCCTCGCGGCGTGGATGGAGGATGTCCATCCCGACGACCGCCGCCAGGTCGAGCACGCCCTCGCCGGCGTGAAGGCGGGAGAGGTCGCGCAGTTCGAATATCGCATCGTCCGGCCTGGCGACGGCACCATCCGGTCGCTTCGCGACACGAGCTTCCCGATACCGGACGAGAATGGCGTGGTGGCCCGTATCGGCGGGATCACCGAGGACCTGACGTGCCACGACGTCGGCCAGGCCTATGTCGTCAGCACCCGCGCCGCCGAGGCGCGCCGGCTGGCCGGGCTCGTCAGGGCTGCCGGTCATCGCACGCGAACCTTCCCCAGCAGCGCCGCCTTTCTCGACGTGGCCCCGGTGCTGGCACCCGGCTGCGTGCTCGTCGACCTCCGCAACGCGAGGGACGAGGGACTCTCGATCCCGCGCGAGCTCAAGGCGCGGTCGATCCCGCTACCGGCCATCGCGCTCGACGCACCGGGAGGGGATGTCGACGCAGCGGTCAGCGCGATGAAGGCGGGCGCCGTCAACTATGTGGTCCTGGCCAACGACGCGTCCCTTCGCCGCACGCTTGCCGGAGCACTGGCGGAATGTCTCGGCACCGTCCGGCCGACGTCGCGCGACGACCATGCCGGGGCACGTATCGGCAGGCTGACGCCGCGGGAGCGGGAGGTGCTCGTCGGCCTGGTGGAAGGCGGAACCAACAAGTCGATCGGGCAGAAGCTCGGCATCAGCCCGCGCACGGTCGAGCTTCATCGCGCGCAAGTCATGAACCGCCTGGATGCGCGCAGCCTGACGGAGCTGCTCCAGATCGCCTTGTCCGCAGGGGTGGCGCGGTCGGTCCCGGTGCGGTGACTTCGGCGACGGTTCGGCCCGACGGCGCGGAGGGTGCCGATCGGATGATCCGGCGCCCGGGAGAGCGTCCGCTCTTCCGCTTGGCCGCAAGAAGAGGAAGTCCGTCCCGCCGCCGGCTGACAAGTCGGCGCTAAGCCCTGTACTTCCGCCTTGCAGCCGCCTTTCCGTGGAAGTCGTTGAATCGCTGGGGAGGAATTCAGTTCATTTCGGACGTCAATTCTATGTTCGGCGCCTTGACAGGTTAGAAGGCGAATGCTCGTATGAGATTTCCTGAAGAATCCCGGCGCGCATCAAACGCTCCTGGACAAGTAGTCGTTTGATCTCATCAGCGAGGGGAGAATCGAAATGAAGCAGCGTGGTTCCGCCGTGGATTTGTCGGACATTGACCTTGGTAGCATCGATTTGTTCGACGTCGAGATCCTGGAGGCCGCCGATACGATGGCGGTGCCGGAGACCGGCGCTTCGCCTTCGATCATCTATTCCTGCAGCTGCAGCTACACTCCGCCGGAGCCGGGCGACGCGCCGCGCCGGCTCGCCTGAACTTGGTCCTGGACTTGGCCTGGCGGCAACAGCCGGCGGCGCCATCTCCTGAATAAGGTCTGGTGAAGAGATCGGGGGCGGCTCGCGAGGCGCGCGAGCCGCCCCCTCTCGCACGGAGCGCGGGGGAAGAGGCCCGCGACCGAGGCGCCGGGTTTTCATCCTTACTTGTGATCCACGTTGCGGAGAAGCGACGCCAATGCCCGGACGGCGAGAAGGCCGCACCCAGCCGGCAGTCGTTGCCGCCGACGCGCCTGCGCCGCGGGCCCTGGCCCGGCTGAGGCCCTTCCCCTTTCCCGTCCTGAGGCTGAGCGGGCTTCCCGCCCAGGCCGCCGACTTCCCGTCGGAGGCGAGCTCGGCGCGGCTCGACGAGATCGGGGAAAGCGCCGCTTCCCTGCGCGCCGCCTCCGCCTCGGTGTCGCAATTTCTCGAAGAGGCGCTGCCCCGCCTCTACGAGGTCGACCGGAAGATCGGGCGTGCCGCGCTCCGCCTCAAGCGCGACCTCTTCAACCTGCGCCGCCCCGCGACCGCCGCTTATGAGGAGGTGCTTCCCCATCTCTCGCCGTCGCAGCAGGAGGCGATGCGGGCACTCGCCGACGGCTTTGCCGCCCATGAACGGCTCGAGGACGCGCTCCGCGCCGCTTATGCCGCCGAGCTTGACCAGGGCCAGGATCACGCCCTGCGCTGGTTCGCCCATCCCGGCTTCGCCCGCTCGATCGAGGTCACCAATCCCGCCCTTCATTCCCAGCTTCACGCGCTCCGGTCCGGCAGGCCGCTCACTGCAAAGACGGTGAAGCTGATCTGCACCAGCCTGGCGCGCTACGTGGCGCGGGCGGCGCGCAAGACCAGCCCGCTCGCCCGCTTCGGATCGGTCGCGATCGGCCGGTGGGCTGGCGACGAGGCGACGGGCTCGGTGCCTACGCTGCCGGACCGTCCCGACTGCCGCGTCGCCTTGCGCGCGGCGGCGATCGAGCATGTCGTCCGCAAGCTCATGCACCGGTTCGATCTGGTGGACGAGCAGGCCCCCGTCCGCCTGACCACCAGCCTTCGCGCCCGCGACGACGGCCATGCCTGGTCGAGGATCGAGGTCGACGACCTCCCCGAGGCGCGCGCCCAGGGCAACCGTCCGTCGCTGATGGCCAGCAAGGCGCCCTTCATCCTGTTGCTCGAGCGACTGTTCGCCGCGTCGGGCCCCCGCAGCCTCGCCGAGGTGAGGCAGGAGCTCGGCGCCATTCTGGAGGACGGGGAGGGATCGAGGGTCGACCGGCTGCTGCGCTCGGCCTGGGAGCAGGGCATCCTCATCTGCGCCGTGCCCGAGCGGGAGGACCCGACCGCCTGGGTGAGAGCCGCCGCCGGCTGCCTGAAGGCGGCCCTGGGGGGACCGCTCGTAGAGGCGCTCGACGCGCTGGACGCCGCCGCCCGCGACGGACAGCCGGTCCATGTCGTCGAGCGGCTCTTTTCCGGCTTTCTCCTCGCCGCCGAAATCGACCTCCCCGTCGAGCGCTTCCGCCCGCTGCTGTTCGAGGATTGTACCCAGGAGCCGGGGAATTTCGAGCTGCCGCTCGGTCTGCTTGCCGATTTCGAGGTGGAATTCACGCTCCTCCTCCGGCTGGTTCCGCTCCTGGAATATAGCAGCGGCTTCTCGCGCGACCGGCAGGCGCTCGCCGCCGCCTTCGACCGGCGCTTCGGCCCCGATGGGATATGCCGCGACGTCGCCGGCTTTCTCGACGACTTCGTCCGCTCGGCGCGCACCGACGGGCCGGCGGAAGCCCCGCGCCATCGCGACCACGCCCTCATGCGGGACCTCGGTGAGCGGTTGGGCCGCCTGCTCGCCGGTCGGGGAGACGGCGCCGCCGTCCAGTGCGACATCGACGCGCTGCGGGAGATTTGCGACGCCATTCCAGCGGCCCTCCGCGATCGGCCGATATCGCAGATGTTCTTCGTCCAGTCCGCCGGCCCCGGCGAGTCCGGGACGCTCGTCCTCAACCGCCTGTTCGCCGGCGCCGGCTGCCTGATCACGCGCTTCCTTCCAGACCGCCCCGATTATCTCGCCGCGGTACGAGACTATCTCTCCGAGCTGGCGGGCGGGCGGGCGTGGGCGGAGCTGGGCGCCTCCTTCGGCTTCAACGGCAGCCGCCACCCTCGCCTCGCACCCCACATGATCGCCATCGCGCCCTTCGACGGGACCCAGGCGCCGGGCGCGCGCGGCGACCTGCCGCTGGACCGCTTGTCGCTCCGGCGCGCGGAGAACGGGGAGGGGCTCGCGCTGCACGGGCCGGACGGGCCGATCGCCGCCTTCTATCTGGACCTGCTCACGCCGGCGCTGCTGCCGGAGGTCCATCGCGCCTTCCTTTCCCTCGCCTTCGAGACCTACAGCCATGGCGACTTCTGGACCTGGCTGGCGAGCCGGGCCGTGGCGGACGAGGACGGCATCCGGATCGTGCCGCGGGTCAGCGTCGGCAAGCTCGTCGTCACCCGCCGGACGATGATCGTCCCGGCCGAGCGCCTGCCCGCGGCGGAGCTCGACGGCTACGCCTTTTTCCGGCAGTTCAACGACTGGGCCGATCGGATAGGCTTGCCGCGGCACAGTTTTTTCCAGAGGAAGGACCATGGCGCGCCTGAGCCCGACGAAGCGACCGATCGGACCCGGATGCGCAAGACGCAGCGTTTGACCAAGCCGATGCCGCTCGACCGCCATTGCCCCATGGCCATGCGGATCCTCCAGCGCAGCCTCGGCTCGAGCGATGTTCCGGTCCAGTTCGTCGAGGCGCTCCCCGCCCCGGAGGAAGCCGGCGCCCGCCTCGGACGCGACAGAGTGACGGCCGAGCTGGGCATCGAGCTGACGCTGGATCCGCGGACATGACGCTCCTCTACGGGCTCAGGATCAACCATCATGGCGGCGATCATGGCCGCCTGCTCACCGAGGCGGTCCGGCCGGCGATCGAGGCGCTGCGCCGCCGCCACGGCCCCTTCGCCGCCGCGGTGCGCCCCCATTGGAGCGGCGGCCCGCACGTCCTCGTCGCGATGGAAGACGACGCCCCGGTCGCCGCCGGCGCGCGCTGGGAGGCGCTCGAGGCGGATGTGGGCGCATGGCTCCAGGCCCAGCCGACTTCGGAGCCGATCGACGAACCCGGGCATCGGCGCCGGGCCGCCTTGCTCGCCGAGGTGGAGGGGCTTGAGGATTATGACGAGCATATCCATCCCGACCGGACGGTCGAGCGCGGGGCCTTTAGGTTTAAGGCGCCGCTTGGCAAGCTCGAACTCGTGCCGCACCGCGACGCGTTCAAGTCCGCGACGCTCCACGATGTGTTCGACTCGGTCGCATTGAGGCTCTCCTCGCCGCCGGCGGCGATGCTCGATTACGCCCGCCGGCTCGTCTGCCTGGAGCAGGTCCGATGGGCCGAGGACCTGAACTTCTGGCCGCTTTCGCCGCGCGGGCAGGCGATCGCCAGCGTCGCCGCGTCGGGCGACGCGCAGGCGCGCTTCCCGGCCATGGCCGAGCGGCTCCGCCCCGCCCTTCGCCGGATGATCGAGGCGGAGGGCCTCTGCTCGGAGGATCCGCGGCTGAGCGAGGACAGCCGGCTCTGGGTCGCCAAGGCGCAGCGCGCCTACGACGCCCTCGTCGATCTCACCCGCCGCAGCCCGGAATTGCGGGCCGACCAGGGCACCAACATCGACGCGGCACGCGAGTTCAGCAGCAAGCTGCCGGAGCTATCGCCGCAACGGGTGCTGGATCTGCTCAGGAGCCCGATCCACTTTCCCTACCGGGTGCTGATGAACTTCATCTACGAGATGATGCCTTGCATCGGCTTTTCGCCGTCCAAGCGGATCTTCGCCTGCTACCTGGTGACGACCACGCTCGAAGCGGATTTCCCCCATGTCCTTGAAAGGGCGAAGAAGGCCGGCGCCCTCATATGAAGGCGGAGGCCGAGCTCCACCCCGCCCTCAAGGAGAGCGTGCTGCTGACGCCCTACGCTTCGGGCGTCTATGTCGGGTCGGGAGAGCGCGGATTCTTCCTGAAGGGCGGGAACCTGGCGACGCTGGTGGGCCGTCTCCTGGCGGCCCTCGACGGCCGGGCGGCGATCGCCGAGGTGCGGGACGCGCTTCCCGAGGCCGTCTCCCCCCTCTTCGACCGGATCGTCGACCAATTGCGGGAGAACGACCTGCTGACCCTCGGGTCGCTCGACGAGGCGAGCGGCGGCGGCCATCCAGAGACCGCGCGCTTCCTCCGGGAGCATAGCCGCGACTGGCCGAGCGCCATGGCGTCGATCCGCGACGATCCCGTCTGCCTCGCCGGCGCGCCGGACCTGGTCACGGCGACAAGCCTTCTGCTTCTCGACAAGGGTTTCGGCAATCTCCTCGTCGCCGCGGACGGCCTGGGGCCGGCGCAGCAGGCGGCGATCGCCCGATGCGCGGCGGCCCGGCCGTCCGCCGAGGGTCGACCCGGCGCGCGGACGACCGGCCTCGAAGGGATGCCGGGCGCGGGCGCCGATCCTTCGGCCCTCCTCATCGCGCTTCTCGACGACGAGGCGGGGGACGATCCGCCTCTGCCGCTGGAGGGCTGGGAGGAACGGGACTGCGTCGCGGGGATCGTCCGGAGCGGCGTCGGCATCCTCGCCCCCTGCGGCCCCGGCGCGCTCGACGCCGCTCGCCGCCTCGCCCGCCTCTGCCGCGGGCCGGACATGGCCTTCTCCGCGGCAGGGCGCTCGGCGCTCGCGGCGCTCGCCGCCTACGAGGCCGTCTGGGCGCGGCTGCGCCCGAATGCCGGCGCCGGCGGGCCGGCGCGGGACCGGTTCCGCCTGATCCGCCCCGACGCCGCGGTCTCGAGCCACGACGTCGCCGCGACTCTCGCCGCGGGCCGGCCCATCGCGCCCGGCCGCCCGACGGTCCAGGCGACGCCTCCGCCGGGCGGCGCCGTGCACCCCGGCTGGTTCGATCCGGCGCAGGGGCCCTTCGAGTGGGTGGACGCACCCGGCACCGGCTACCCGCTCGCCGTCCGCGCCCTTCGCGTGCGCCGCGGCGGGCAGGAGGAAGAGACGACCTTCACCCATTGGGGGCTCGACAGCGGCGCGGCCGAGGCCCGGACCTTCGGGCTTGCCGCCGCCTTGGTCGCCATCGAGGCGGCGGGGCTCGATGCGGCGGTCGCGGCGCCGGTCTTCGCCGGCACGGCGGCCGAGGCCGAGCGGCTGGCGGACTGCCTCGCGCGCGCCGCCGGCGAGGACTTCGCCAGGCGCCATGCCTTCCAGCCCGTCGACCCGGAGGGCGTGGCCGAGCCGGACCTCGCGATGCTGGTCCGGCTGGCGAGGCTCTACGCCGGCGCCCTTCCCGCCTTGTGGGTCGCCGGGGACGGCGCCTGCTGGGTGGCCCGGGCGCGAAGCGGCGAGCGTCTCTCGATCGGGATCGCGCCCTCGGCCGACGCGGCCCTCGTCGAGGCGCTGGGCGACGCGATCGCATCGCACCAGTGCGGCGCGCCGGTCACCCGGCAGGCGCTGGCGCCCTATGCGCGGCTGGCGAGGCTCCATGGCGAATCCGGCGACGGCCTCCCCCAAGCCGGTGAGGCGGCCGGAGGATCGCGCTTCGAGCCGCTGCAGGCGCTCGCCTGGGAGGGCGGGCAGATCGTCGTCGGGGCGGCGAGGCTGGGGCGCCGTTGAACCCGCCGGCGCATCGGATCGCCGGTCTGGGCGCCTCGCTCGGACAGCGCGTGCGCCGCGCGGTGGAGGAGGCCGGGCTCGCGGCACCCGTGGCAGTGTCGGGACACCCGCTCTTCGACTCCGCCGCCCAAGCCGAGAGCGCCGCCGAGGCGGGCGCGGAGGGTTTCGACGCGGTGATGCTTTTGTGGAGCGCCCGCCAGGCGTGGGTCGTGCGTCCCGCCTCGATCTGCCTGCAATGCCTCCGGCTCTGGCGCTCCGGCGCCTGGGCCGGCGCCGCCTCCTTGCCCGCGGCGGCGGCCCCGGCGCCGCCGCCCTGGCTGCTCGCGCTGGACGGCCTGGCCGCGGCCGCCGTGGCCGAGGTCGCCGCCCAGCCCCGCTCGCCGGAGCGCGCGCGCCGCGGCCGGCTGGTCGACGGCGCCGACGGCACCAGCCTCGACCGGGCCGTCTGGCCGCACCCTGACTGCCCCGAATGCGCCGCCGCCGCGCCCCGCCCCGCGACCGCCGACGGCTTCGCGGCGCCGGTCGAGCGGGGGCCCGCCGCGCGCGCCGCGGCGCCGTTCATGCCCCGCGACTGGACGATGCCCGCCGGCCCGGTACGACGCCTGCTCCGCCGCGCCGCGCCGGGGCTGGGCGGCGCCACCGTCGCCGAGATCGTCGTCGCCGCGGAAAAGCCCACGGTCGAGCGCGGCTATGGGCGCAGCGGCCGCCCCGCCGAGGACGGCGCGACGGCGGTGCTGGAGGCGATCGAACGCTATCTCGGGCGCGGCCCAGCCCACCGCCCGGCGCCCCTCATGGCGCGCTTCGACGAGATCGCCGAGCGCGCCGTCGATCCCGCCCTCTTCATCCTCCCGGCCGCGAGCCCCTCGGACGGGGCGCCGGAGCCCGTCACCTATCGCCCGGACCGGCCCTGCGCCTGGACCGAAGCCTTCTCGGTGCGGCGCGGCGGCGCCGTGCTCATCCCCCTCCAGCTCGCTTATTACGGACCGCGGGGGGCGCCCTTGCCGGATCGCCGCTTCGTGGAGGAGACGTCCAACGGCTGCGCCGTCGGCGCCTCGCTGGCGGAGGCGGCCTTCTACGGCGCGCTGGAGGTGATCGAGCGCGACGCCTTCCTGGCGCGCTGGTATGGCCGCGTCCCGGCGCGCCAGGTCGCCGCCACGGGCCTGCGCGACCCGGAGGCGCTGGCCATGCTCGCGCGTCTCGAGGCGGAAGGGCTGGGCGTGCGGATACTCGACATCCGCGCCGGCATCGACCTTCCCTGCTTCGCGGTCGAGGTCGACGACGAGGCCGCCCGTTTCGGCCACCACCTGCTGTACGGCGCCGGCGCCCATCCCGACCCCGAGCGCGCGCTGAGGGCGGCGCTCGTCGAGGTCGCCTCTACGATCCGCAGGGACCGCACGCCCGTTTCCGACGAAGTGCGCGCACGCGCGGAGACGTTGCTCGACCGGCCCGACCTCGTCCGGACGATAGACGACCATGTCGACCAGGGCCGCGCCCGCGGCGCGCTCGACCGGCGCTTCCCGGTGGCGCCCGGGGCCGCGGAATGGCACGTGCTGTTCCCGCCTTCCGCGGCGGACGCCGACCGGCCCGCGAGCTTCGGCCGGCTCGCCGCGGCCTGCCTCCCCCTGTGCGACGACGTGCTGGTCGTCGACCAGAGCCGGCGGCCCTTCAAGGATCGCGGGCTGCACGCCGCCAAGGTGCTCGCGCCGGGCCTGCTGCCGATGACCTTCGGCCACCGCAACCGCAGGGTGTCCGCCCGCCGGCTGGAGCGCGTGCCCCGCGCCGCCGCGGCGCCGGCGCCGGCCCGGCACTTGCCCCACATGTTCGGCTGACCCGCGTGGCCGGGATCCACCCCCTCCTGCGCGACTATCTCGCCGCCACCACCTACCGCCGGCTCGATCTTGCCGGCCGCAAATGGGATGCCGCCCGCGCCGCGGCGGGAACGGCCCCGCTGCCGACGCCGCCTCCAGTGAGGGATCCGTCCGGCGGCCGCAGCCGGCAAAGGGTCGCGGCCAATGCCCGGCGCCTGGTGACGTGGCAGGACGGGTCACGCCCCGCCGACCGGCTCGGCGCGGCCGAGAAGCTGTCCCTCGTCCTCCGCCATGCGGCGCTGCCGCTGAGATGGGAGCCGGGGGATGAGACCCTCGAGCATCGCGGCGTGCCCTCCGCGGGTGCGCTCTACCCGCTCGACCTCGTCCTGCTCGGCGGCGCCGACGGGGCCGAGGGCCGGCCGCGGATGCGATGCAGCCCGCAGGACCTGGCGCTGATCGAGGAGGATGACGCCGCGGCCGGCGCCTGGACGGGACCGGTCGAGATCGCGCTCGTCGCGCGGCTCGCGCGCGCCGCCGCGGATTATGGCGACCTCGCTCTCGCCCTCGCCGCCCTCGAAGCCGGCATGTGCGTCGCTCAGCTCCGCCTCCTGCTGGCGCTCGTCGGCTGGCCGAGCGCGGCGCGGCCGCGCGGCCGGCGCGCGGCGGCCGGGCTCGGCCTCGGCCATTGGAGCGACCTGGTGCTGGCGCGGGTCGCCACCGCCCTCCCCCCGGACGCCGTCGAGGGGCTGCCTCGGCGGAAGGTCCTCGCGGAGGCCGAAGCCGGGCCCTACGAGGCCGCCGAAGAGCTCCCATTGCTTCGCGCCGTCGCCCGGCTCCTCGCTGAGGCCGGGGACCCTCCCGAGCCCGCCGGATCGGATGCGCTGCTCGCGTCCAAGGCCCCGCCCGGCCTCCCGGGCCTCCTTCCCGCCATGGCGCGGCGATCCTCCGGCCCCGCGGAGGCCGGCGCCGCGCGGGTCTCGGCCGGGCCGTTCGACCGGCTCGGCCCGCTGCTGGCCGACGTCCTCGCGCTTCTCGAGGCGAGCTGCCGCGGAAGCGTTGCGGACGGGGCGGCGATCGCGCTCGTCCACCGGCGTGAAGCGCTGGGCGCCGCGGAATGCCTCCGCTTCGACCCGGTCTCGGGCGCGGTCGTCCGGCTGACCGACGGCGAGATCGTGCGGCGGGCGGGCGGCGCGGCGGACGGCGCGGGCCCGGGGCTGGTGGTGACGATCGGCCTCGACGAGGTCTCGCTCATCGAAACGGCGGGCCCGGCGGGGCTGCTTGCCTGCTACACCGCGGCCGGGGCGATCGGCCAATGCTTCTGCCTCGCCGCCGCGCTCCACGGCATGACCGCAAGGCCGCTGAGAAGCTACGACGACCGCGAGGCGGACCTCCTCCTCCCGATCCGGGCGAGGACCTTTCTCCAGGTCCGGATCGGCTTCCCGGGCCCGCCCCGCCTCGGCTTCCCTGCCGTCTGAGGCGCGCATGACCGGCTGGCGATCCGTGCACCTGTTCCACTCCCACGCCGGGCAGGCCGACCTGCTCGCGCTCGCGGCGGACGAGATCCTGCGACGCGCGGCGCCCGATCCGGCCGACTGGTTCTTCATCCGCTACGGCGAAGGCGGCCCGCATGTAAGGGTCCGCATCGGCGCATCGAACGGCGCGGCCGCGGACGCCATCCTCGCGCAGCTGCGGGACCGCTGCGCCGAGATCGCCGCAGTCCCGGTCGGGCTTCCGGTGTCGGGCTATCCCGACGAGGAGGGCCGGCTGTTCGGCCCGGGCGAGGCCGTCGAGATCGCCTACCGGCCCGAGCTGCTCCGTTATGGAGGGCCGGTGGCGATCCTGGAGCACGAGAGGCTGTTCAGGTCCTCGACCGCCCTTTCGATCGGGGCGGTCCGCCGGCTTCCCGACATCGGCCAGCGCGGCCGCCTGGCGGTGGACCTGATGCTCGGAGCGGCGGCGGTACTGGCCGCCGCGGGATATGGCTCGGCCTTGGACTTCGTCCTTTACTACCGCTCCAGCTGGAGGACGATGCTTCCCGAGCGGACGGAAAGCGAGGACCGGCGGCCCCGTCAGCCGCTCGCGCAGGTGCCCGAGCGTCTCGCCGCGCTCCGCGTCTTTCTCGACGGGGGCTCGACGCCGACGACGCTGGCGCAGCATTGGACGCACGCGCTGGAGAGCCTCCTCACCGCCCTTCTCACGCTTCACCGCCGGGGCGATCTGCTCTCTCCCCTCCACGGCCACCCGCCGGGCAGCGCGCGGGAGCTCGGGGAGGCCATGTTCCACATGATCTTCTCGCAGGCGCACATGATCTGCAACCGGCTCGGCCTCTCGCCGTCCCAGGAGCTGGCGATCGTCGAGACGCTCGCCGCCTCGCTTTCCGCGGCGGCGCGCGCGCCGGATTGACGCCGCCCCGGCTGTCCCGCGCTGGCACAGGCGGCGGCGCGCGCCGGGCCGCCGACGGGGCCTTTTAAGCAAAACAGAAGGAATCTGTGCTCTTGGACGCCTATGGCCAGCACATTTTCCCCACCGCCCCGCAGCGGGCACGGCTCCGCCTCCGCCGAGGCCGGAGCGTTCGACCGGGACCCTGCCGCAAGGCACCCCTTCCCAGCCTCCGACGCCGTCGCCCAAGCGGCGGCGGCGAGCCCGGGCGCCCCCGCCCTGGCCGCGCCGTGCGGCACGCTCAGCTATGCCGAGCTCGACCGACGCGCCAACCGCGTCGCCGTCTGGCTCGGCACGCTCGGCGTCAAGCGCGGGAGCCTGGTCGGCCTCTGCCTCGAGCGCTCGTTCGACCAGATCGTCGTCGCGCTCGGCGCGTGGCGGGCCGGCGCCGCCTATTTGCCGCTCGACCCCGCCTGGCCGGACGGGCGGCTAAGGATGATCGTCGAGGATTCGGCCTGTGCCGTCGTCGTCGGCCGCGCCGACGCCGCCCCGCGCCTCGCCGGCGTCGAGACGCCGGTGGCGGCGCTCGACTGGAGCGCCCTTCCGGAGGAGTCGGGCGGGAACGTCCCGGAAGGCGCCGGTCCGGGCGACCTCGCCTACGTCATCTACACGTCGGGAACGACCGGCCGCCCAAAGGGCGTCGAGATCACCCATGCCAACCTCGCCCACCTCATCGCCTGGCATAACGACGCCTTCGCGGTCACCGCGGCCGACCGCGCCAGCCACCTCGCCGGCCTCGGCTTCGATGCGTCGGTATGGGAGGTGTGGCCCTATCTGTGCGCGGGCGCCTGCGTCGTCCTCGCCGGCGAAGAGGTGCGCACCTCGTCCGCCCGGCTGCGCGAATGGCTCGTCGCCGAGCAGGCGACCGTCGCCTTCGTCCCGACCGCGCTGGCGCAGGAGCTGATCCGCGACGACTGGCCGGCGGAGACCCGGCTTCGCTTCATCCTGACCGGCGCCGACCGCCTGCTCGGCCGGCCCAGGCCCGGGCTGCCGTTCGTGCTGGTCAACAATTACGGCCCGACCGAATGCACCGTCGTCGCCACCTCGGCGGCCGTCCCGCCCGAGGCGGACGAGGCGGGGCTGCCGCCGATCGGCCGCCCGATCGGCGCCACCTCGATCCACATCCTCGACGCCGACGGGCAGCCGGCCGGGGAGGGAGTCGAGGGCGAGATATATATTGGCGGCCCCTCCGTGGCGCGCGGCTACCGGCACCAGCCGGCGATGACGGCTGAGCGCTTCGTCGCCGATCCGTTCGGTGCTCCCGGCGGCCGGCTCTACCGCACCGGCGACCTCGGCGCCTGGCGCTCGGACGGCCAGATCGCCTTCCACGGCCGAGTCGACGAGCAGGCGAAGGTGCGCGGCCACCGCGTCGAGCCCGAGGAGACGGCAAGCCTTCTGCGCGACCATCCCTCGGTCCGTTCGGCCGCCGTGATCGCGGCGCCGTCGCCGGACGGCGGCGACAGGCTCGTCGCCTATGTCGTCGGCACGGACGCGGTGACGGCGGAGGACCTCAGGGCCTCTCTCGCCGAGACGCTGCCCGACTACATGATCCCTTCGGCCTTCGTGCGCGTCGACGCGCTCCCGCTCACCGCCAACGGCAAGCTCGACAAGGCGGCCCTACCCGAGCCCGCGGAGAGCAACGCGCTCGATTCGGCGCGTTTCGCCGCGCCGCAGACGCCCGCGGAGGAAAGGCTCGTCGAGATACTCGAGGAGGTGCTCGGGCGCGGGCGCGGCCATGTCGGCGTCGACGACAATTTCTTCCTGCTGGGCGGCCATTCGCTGCTCGGCACCCAGGTCGTGCTGCGCGCCGGCGAGGCGTTCGGGATCGACCTGACGCTGCGCGACCTCTTCCAGGCGCCGACGGTCCGCCAGCTCGCCGGGCGCATCGAGGAGCTGGTGATGCGGATGATCGACGAGATGAGCGACGACGAGGCGCAGCTGCGCGCCGCCGAATAGGAGCCGCCATGGCCACCCAAGCCGAGAAGAGGGGGCTTCCGGACCCCAGTCTGAGCCTGTTCCAGCTGCTCGACCCGGCGGTGCACGCGGACCCCTATCCCTTCTACCGGCGCCTTCGCGAGCAGGCGCCGGTGATGTGGGACCCGTTCATGCACACCTGGGTCGTCACACGCTACGAGGACGTGATGACGGTCCTCCACCGCTTCTCGGCGGACCGGACGCCGGACCCGAAGAAGATGGAGGCGCTCGGCCTGCCCTCGCTCGGCCCCGTCGCCGACGTGATGGCCCGGCAGATGCTCTTCCTGGACGCGCCGGCCCACACGCGCCTGCGCAAGCTCTGCTCCAGCGCCTTCACGCCGCGGCGGGTGGAGGCGATGGAGGACCAGATACGCGAGATCGCGGGGGGGCTGATCGACGCCTGCGCCGGGCGCGGCGCGATGGACCTCGTCGCCGACTTCGCCGAGCCCTTCCCGGCGATCGTCACGGCCGGCCTTCTGGGCGTTCCGCTCGACGACCATCGCCGGCTCAAGGCCTGGTCGGCGACGTTCGCGGAGATGCTCGGCAACTTCCAGCACAATCCCGACCGCATCCACGACGTGCTGCGCTGCGTCGCCGACATGACCGGCTATTTCCGCGAGGCGATTCGCGAGCAGGAGCGGCGGCCAAGGGAAGGCCTGATCCGCTCGCTGATGGACGCCGAGGTCGACGGCTCGCGGCTCAGCGAGGACGAGGTGATCGCCAACACCATCGTCACCATGGTGGGCGGGCAGGAAACCACCACCAACCTCATCGGCAACGGCATGCTGACCCTGATCCGCATGCCGGAGAAGATGCGGCAGCTGCGCGAGCGGCCGGAGATTATCGCGACGGCGGTCGAGGAGCTGCTGCGCTTCGAGACGCCGAGCCAGCACACGGCGCGCATCGCCCCCGAGGACACGGTGATCGGCGGCAAGCTGATCCGCAAGGGCGAGGCGGTGATGGCGGTGATGGCCGCCGGCAATCGCGACCCGGAGCGCTTCGCCGACCCCGATGACCTGGACCTCACCCGGGCCGACAACCGCCACCTCGCCTTCGGCTGGGCGGCGCATTTCTGCTTCGGCGCGGCGCTGGCGCGGATGGAGGCGCGGATCGCCTATTCGGCCCTGCTCGGCCGGCTTGAGGACATCCGCCTCGCCGGCGACCGCCTCGAGTGGCGGACCAATTCGGGCCTGCGCGGACTGAAGTCGCTCCCCATCGCCTTCCGGGCCGTGGAGGCGGCCGCGTGAACGTCCACGCCCCCCTTTCCGATTCCAAGCGGCAGCTTCTCGAGAAGATGATGCGCGGCGGCACGGAGCGCGCCGACCGGCCGCCGGCGATCGCGCCCCGTGCGCCGGACGCGCCCATCCCGCTTTCCGCGGACCAGCGCCAGGTGTGGCTGCACGCGATCATGGCGCCGGACGTGCCACTCTACAACGAATCGATCACCATCCACCGCTTCGGCCCGTTCGACCGGGAGGCGATGACGCGCGGAGTCAACGAGATCCTCCGCCGCCACGAGGCCTGGCGCACCGCCTTCGTCGAGGAGGAGGGGGAGCTCGTCCAGCGCGTGCGTCCGCACCGCGACATCGACCTTCCGTTCGACGACGTCAGCCACCTGCCGGAAGGTGAGCGCGACGCCGCGGCGCTCGCCATCGGCAGCGAGGATGCGCGCCGCGCCATCGACGTCTCCGAGGCGCCGCTGTTCCGGGCGCGCATCGTCAAGCTCGCGGACGACAACCACCGGCTCTACTTCACCCTCCACCACATCATCTTCGACGGGGTCTCGATCTACCGGGTGATCGTGCCGGAGCTCGCCGCGCTCTACGAAGCCTTCGCGCGCGGCGACCCCTCGCCGCTGCCGCCGCCGACGCTTCAATATGGCGACTATGCCGTGTGGCAGAAGCGGCACCTGGAGAGCCCGGCGATCCGCCGTCAACTCGACTATTGGCGCAAGACCCTCGCCGATGCCCCGCCCAAGCTCGAGATTGCGGGGGATCGCGCGCGGCCCGCGAGGCCGACCCATGCGGGCTCGATGGAGACCTTCTCCATCCCGCTCGCGCTCACCGAAAGGCTGAAGGGCGCCAGCCGCCGCGAGGGCGTCACGCTCTACATGCTTCTGCTCGCCGCCTACCATGCCCTGCTCCACCGTTATTCGGGCGAGGAGGACATCGTCGTCGGCGGCGTGACGGACCTCAGGCGCCGGCCGGAGCTGGAGCGCGTCGTCGGCTATTTCCTCAACACCCTCGCGCTTCGGGCCAAGCCGCGCGGCGACCTTGCCTTCCGCGACTTCCTCGCTGAGGTGCGCGACAGCGTGCTCGGCGCGCTCGCCGCCAGCGAGGCGCCGTTCGACGAGGTCGTCAACGCGCTCGAGCTGCGCCGCGAGCCGGGCGCCCACCCGCTGTTCAACTGCCTGTTCTCGATCGAGCCGCCGGTCGACCCCTTCGCCGAAGGCTGGGACCTGACGCAGATGGACGTCGTCGTCGGCGGCGCCAAGTTCGACCTCTATCTCGAGCTCGACGAGCGGCCCGACGGGATGATCGGCCGCTTCCTCTACAGCACCGAATTGTACGACCCCGCCACCATCCGCCGGATGATCGGCCACTGGCTGAGCATCCTCGAGCGGGTGGCGGTGGACGGCGCCTGCGCGATCCGCGACCTGCCCCTGCTCGGAGCGGAGGAGGCGCGGCGGCTGCGGGTCGAGTGGAACGACACGGCGCGTCCGGCCGGGCCGATGCTGCTGCCCGAGGCCGTCGCCGCGCAGGCCCGCGCCCGGCCGGACGCCGTCGCCCTGCGCTTCGGCGAGACCTTGATTACCTACGGCGCGCTCGACCGGCGCGCCGACGCGATCGCCGCCATGCTGAAGGGCGCGGGGCTCGGCCGCGGCGACCTGGTCGGCCTCTGCCTCGACCGTTCGCCCGACATGGTGGCGGCGCTGCTCGCGGTGCACCGGATCGGCGCCGCCTATCTGCCGCTCGACCCGGATTTCCCGACCGCGCGGCTCGACTACATCGTCCGCGACGCGGGCGCGGCCGCCCTCCTCACCCAGGCGCGGCTGTCGGAGACGATCCCCGGCTGCACTTTGCCGCGCCTTCTCGTCGAGGACGTGGCGGAGACGCACGACGCCGTCCCGCTCGCGCCGTTGTCCGCCGAGGACCTCGCCTACGTCCTCTACACGTCCGGCTCCACCGGCCATCCCAAGGGCGTCGAGATCGACCACGGCGCGCTCGCCAACCTCCTCGCCGCGATGCGCGAGCGCCCCGGCTTCGGCGCGGAGGATTCGCTCCTCGCGGTGACGACCCTCTCCTTCGACATCGCCGCGCTCGAGCTGTTCCTGCCGCTCCTCGCCGGCGGCGCGCTGATCGTCGCGCCGCGCGGCGTCGCCGCCGACCCGCGGCGGCTCGCCGCGCTCGTCGCCGAGGCGAAGCCGTCGGTGATGCAGGCGACGCCCGCCACCTGGCGCGCGCTGCTGGAGACCGGCTGGGCGGGCGACCCGGACCTGCGCATCCTGTGCGGCGGCGAGGCCCTGCCCCGGGACCTGGCGGAGGCGCTTCTCGCCCGCGCCGGCCAAGTGTGGAACATGTACGGCCCCACCGAAACGACGATCTGGTCGACGACCGCGCGGGTAGAACCCGGCGATGGGCCGGTGCCGATCGGCCGCCCGATCGCCAACACCCAGATCCACATCCTCGACCGCTACGGCAACCCTGCGCCCATCGGCGTCGTCGGCGAGCTGTTCATCGGCGGCGCGGGCCTCGCCCGTGGCTATCGCAACCGTCCCGACCTCACCGCCGAGCGGTTCGCCTCCGCCCCGGCCGCCGGCGGCGCGCGGCTCTACCGCACCGGCGACCTCGCCCGCTACCGCGCCGACGGCGCCCTGCTCTGCCTCGGCCGCGTCGACAATGACGAGAAGATCCGCGGCTACCGCGTCGCCGTCGAGGAGATAGAGGGCGCGCTCGCCCGCTCTCCGGAAGTCGCGTCCGCGGCGGTGCGCAGCTGGCCCGACGCGTCCGGCGAGCGGGCGCTGGCCGCCTACGTTGTCCCGCACGGCGGCGCCCGCCCCGACCGGTCGGGCCTGCGCGCCCATCTCGCGCTGACCCTGCCCGACTACATGATCCCCTCGCATTTCGAGATCCTCCCCGCGCTTCCGATGACGCCCAACGGCAAGGTCGACCGCAAGGCCCTGCCCCGCCCCGGAGGGGGCCGTGCCGCCGCGGCCGAGCCGCCGTCCGGCGAGACCGAGGCGCGGCTGGCGGCGCTGTGGGCCGAGCTGCTGCGCACCGGCGGGATCGGCCGCGACGACAGCTTCTTCGAGCTTGGCGGCCATTCGCTGCTGGTCGCCCGACTCCTCGTGCGGATCGAGCGGCAATGGGGCCGCCGGGTCGGCATGGCGGAATTCTTCCAGGCGCCGACCCTGCGCGCGCTCGCCGCCCACCTCGACCGCGGCGAGACGGGCCGGCTCGACCAGTTCGTGCCGCTCCAGCCCCTCGGCGCGGGCGTGCCGCTGATCTGGCTCGACGGCGGCCCCGCCTATCTCCCGCTCGCCAAGGCGCTCGGCGCCGGGCGGCCCTTCCTGGGGCTGGAGCTCGGCCCGATCCTCGACCGGATGCTCCGCCCGGACACGCGCTTCGAGGAGATAGCCGCCGCCGTCGCCGCGGCCATCCGCGCCAACCGCCCGCGCGGGCCCTATCTCCTCGCCGGCTGGTGCACCAACGGCATCCTCGCCTTCGAGGTCGCGCGGCAGCTTCGCGCGGCGGGCGAGGCGGTGCCGCTCCTCGCCGTCGGCCATTCGATGAACCCCGTCGCCTTCCAGCGCATCTCCGCCGCCGAGATGCGGCGCAGCAAGATACGCTACCACCTGCGGGTCTGGGGGAGCCTGCCGCTCACCCGCCGGCTCGCTTACGCCTACGACCGGGCGCGCGGCGTGCTGGAGGAGGCCGGCGTCGCCGCCCCCGATCTCCCCGAGGGCCGCCGCCGCAATGCCGCCGCGCTCGAACGCGCCGCTTATGCCTATCGCCCGGGCGCCTATGAAGGCGCGATGGCCTTGTTCCAGCCGGCCGACCGGCTCGACGTGCTGGACGCCGCACCGGGCTGGGCGGAGGTCGTCGCCGGCCCGCTCGAGGCGCACGACATACCCGGCACGCACGGCACGATGATCGAGCCGCCCAACGTCGAAACCTTCGCCGCCCGCCTGCGCGAGGCGCTCGACCGCGCCTGCCCGCTCGCCCCATCCGCGGCGGCCGCCTAGGGTCCGTCCTGAGCCGGTGGATCGCCTCTCCGTTCAGCTTGAACGGAGACGAACCCCAGGCCTTCGTCGTCACCCCGCGGCGGCCCCCGGGGGCGCCTGCATCCGGCCGCGGGCCAGCGCCACCGCCTCGGCCAGCGTGTCGCGGGCGAAGAGGTAGAGCCACGCGCCGTAGACGAGGCTCCCGGTCGCGACGAGGATGGCGAGGCGCGGCGGCGGCGCCAGCGGCGGGAGGAGCGCGTCGGCGGCGAGGACGAGGGCCCCCATGGCGAGCGCCGCGCGCGCCGCCGGAGCGATCGCCGCGACCAGCCGGCGGCCCGGGAGGCCGATCACCGGCAGCACCCACAGGGCCGTGACCAGCAGATAGAGCGAATAGCCGCCGATCCACGAGGCGGCGAGGCCGGTCACCCCCCATTTGAGGCCGATCGCGAAGGAGAGCGGCATCAGCGCCGCGCCGACCATGCCGGTGCGAAGGCTGATCCCCGGGCGGCCGATGCCGTCGCAGGCCGGGCTGAACAGCACCTGCAGGGTCACCGCCGGCATGGCGATGGCGAGCAGGCGGACGAGCGGCGCCGCCGCCGTCCATTTGGGGCCCAGAACGGTCGCCACCAGCGGCTCCGCGGTGACGGCGAGGCCGATGTAGAAGGGCAGGGCGACGAGCATCACCAGCCGCACCGAGCGGGCGAAGCCCTCCGCCACCGCGGCGCGGTCGTGCTGCATCCGCGCGTAGATGGAGAAGGCGACCTCGTTCACGGCCGGGACGAACTTGGCGACCAGGATCTGGGTCAGGAACAGGCCGGTCGTGTACAGCCCCAATGTGGCGGAGCCGAGGACGCGGCCGGCGATGAACACGTCGGCCTGGCTCTGCATCAGCCAGAAGAGCTGCGCCGTCGCCATCAGCCCACCGAACTTCGCAAGCGCGCCCGCTCCCCGGAAGTCGAACGTGGGGCGGTAGCGGTGGCCCGACGCCACCGTCATACCGACCGCGCGGGTGGTGAACAGCGCGATCGGCGCCGCGATCAGCGTCCAGACGCCGAGCCCGGCGAGCGCGCCGGCAAGCGCCGTCACCCCTCCGGCGACGGAGGAGAGCAGATAGACCTTCGCCTGCCGCTTGAAGTCGATCGACCGCGCGAGCAGCGCGTAGGGAAAGGCGACGAACGGGGTAGTGAAATAGAGGAAGGACTGCACCCTCAGCAGGTCCGCGACGATCGGCTGCCGGAAATAGGCGGCGGCGACCGGCGCGAGCAGGAACTGCGTGGCCCCGAGTGAGAAATTGAGCACGATCAGCATGCCGTAGAGCTGGCGGATCGAGCGCTCGTCCGCCTCAGGCTGCTGGATGAGCCCCTTGGCGAGGCCGGTGCCGTTCAGCATGTTGAGCAGCGACAGCATCACCTGCGTCATCGCGAACAGGCCGTAATCGTCGGGGTCGAGGATGCGGATGACGAGGAAGGTCGCGCCCCAGGTGATGAGCTGGCCGACGATCTGCGCGCCCGAGCGCCAGATCACCGCGTGCCGCGCCTGCGCGAACAGCGATGCCGGGGGCTCGTCCGGCCGTTCCACACTGGCGTGCAACATGGCGCTTCTTCTGCGCCCCTCATGCTTAAGCCCGGGTAAACCGACGCCGGTCTTCCGCGCCGGCGCGGCGCCTTGGCGATTGCATTTGAGCCGGCGAGCGGCCACGGTCCGGCCCTCGCATCATCGGGCGCGCGGCGCCGCCGGTCCGGCCGGCGCCCGCCGCCCGAGCAACCGGAGAGTGACGACGATGAAGGCATTGAAGCTCGGCGGGGCGGCGGCGCTGGCGCTCGCGCTCGCCGCGTGCGGCGGCGGCAACGGCGGCAACGCCTCGAGCGCGCAGATGGAGGCGCCGCTCGCCCAGGTCCCGGCGCCGCAGGGCGACTGGACGCAGGTGGTGAGCGAGACTCCGGAGGGCGGCTTCCGCATGGGCAATCCCAACGCGCCGGTGAAGCTGGTCGAATATGCCTCGCTGAGCTGCCCCTTCTGCGCCAAGTTCGCGCAGGAAGGCGTGCCGACGCTGCGCGACAAATATGTGAAGAGCGGCCAGGTCAGCTGGGAATATCGCACCTACATGATCCACGGCACCGACCCCGGCGTGTCGCTCCTCGTCCACTGCCAGGGGGCGATCCCCGCCTTCCGGCTGATCGAGGAGCTCTACGCCACCCAGCCCGAATGGGCCGGCAAGGTCGAGCAGCTGCCGCGCGAGCAGCTCGAGCAGCTCGAGAACCTCCCGCCGCAGCAGCGCATGACGGCGCTGGTGCGCGCCGGCGGCCTCGACGAGTTCTTCCGCCAGCGCGGCATGCCGAGCGGCAAGATCCAGTCCTGCCTCGCCGACCAAGCGGGAATGGACAAGCTCGCCGCGATCACCGCGCTCGGCAACAAGGAAGGCGTGACCGGCACGCCCAACTTCTTCATCAACGGCCGCTACCTCGCCGACACCAGCGACTGGCGGACCCTCCAGCCCCAGCTCCGCGGCGCGATCAAGTAAGGGGGACACATACCCTCCGACGAGGGGACACGTACCTTTTCTCGAAAAAGGTACGTGTCCCCATTGCCGGCGAGGGCGATTCGCGCTCGGGAAGGCCGCCTCCGCCATCGCCGCCCGGCGCCGCGGCGGCGCGCGAATGCCGCCGGACGCGCCCACCCGCGCCGTGCCGCTCTAAAGAATTCCCGTTTTTCCGCGACTTGCCTTTCAGAGGCGTCGCCGCTCCGGTTCACTTCCGACCCCGCTCTGTCTCCATCCGGGACAGCCGATTTTGCCGTCTGGCGCTTGCCGCACGCCTCCGTAACGCTCTCATTTCCGGCGGGCTTACGTGTCGAGCAGGCCGCCGCCAGGTTGCAACAGGAGACAGTCAATGCGCGATCTCACCACCCAGGAACTCGGTTTCGTCTACGGCGCCGGCGGCTGCGGCCGCTCCAGCTGCGCCCCCGCCCCGCGCTGCGGCTCGGGAAGCAAGGGCCGCTCCAAGTCGAAGTGCAAGGCTTCCAAGTCGAAGTCCAAGTGCAAGGGCTCGAAGTCGAAGAAGCGCGGCTGCTGATCCCGCGCCGGCGCTCCGCCGGCCGGCATTAACGCCTTTTCAAAGGCCGGGCGGCTAATCTCCGCCCGGCCTTTTCGCATGGAGACGAGATGAAGCGAAGCGCATCGCAGCTCGCCGCCGGCGAGACGCCGCCGGTCGCGGCTCCCGAGGAGCTCGTCTACCTCCTCGGCCAGCCGCATCTGTCCGACTATCTCGATTTCGTGAGGGACAAGGCGGTCGGCGGCGCCGAGCTCAGCCAGCGCGCGCTCGCCGACGAGTGGCGCAAGGCCAACGACCTCTATTACGCGCTCGAGCAGGCGGAGGCCGGCGCCGCCGACGGCGCCCAGTGCCTGCCGCTCCCCGCGGCGATGCGGCCGCTCGCCCGCAGGCTCGCCCGGGACCGCTATTTCCGCGACACCTACGACACGCTTCCGACGCAGATCCGGATGGTCGAGCTCGGCCGGCTGGTCGTCTCGCAATCCAGCGTCAGCGCCGAATTCTCGGCCGAGCTGCGCCGCCGCCTGCACCCCGGCATGCCGGAGGAGGAGCTGTTCCGCTTCTGCCTGCCCACCGACCGGCCGCACCCGGCGGTCCGCGCCCGGCGGGTGTCGAGCGAGCGCTGGCTGTTCACCTGCGATTCGACGGACTTCCGCCTCCACCGCGCCCAGCTCCTGAAGCCGGCGCGGGTGAAGGACCTCAGGACCTTCGGCCCGGTTTCCGACATCCTCGCGCTGATGGTCGGCTTCGGCTCAAACTTCATGTCGGTGGTGCGCAGCGAGGAGCGGCTCCTGCTCCAGAACGGCTATCACCGCGCCTACACCCTGCTCGCGGCCGGGGTCACCCACGCGCCCGCGGTGGTGCAGACGGTGACTCGCAAGGACGAGCTGAAGATCGCCGCCAACGAGGACGTGTGCGAGGACCCGGCCTTCTACTTCCGCGCCGCCCGCCCGCCGCTGCTCCGCGACTTCCTCGACCCCCGCTTCGGCAAGCGCCTCCTCGTCCAGCGCATGCAGACCTCGATCGAGATCGAGATCAAGACCCGCACCTCCACCGGCTACCTGGTCTGACCCGCGAGCGGCGGGCATGACGTCATCCCGGTGGAGGCCGGGAACCGCGCGTCTCGACTGAACCGCTCATCCTGAGCAGGGACTGAGCCTTGCGAAGTCCCGTATCGAAGGGTCGTCCTCGATACGCCGCTCCGACTTCGCTCAGCGGCTACTCAGGATGATCGGAGGGGTGGTTCAATCCCTCAACCCTCCGGCGTGGTCCCGGCGTTCTCCGGGACGACCTCAGCGCTTTAGTCCCGAGGACAAAGTGCGCAGGCGGTCCCAGGCGGAGGCGCCGTCGGCGCCGCCCATCGGGCCGGTCACCCGCTCCAGGCGGCCCTCGACCAGGCGGTAGACGATCTCGGCGCGCTCGACGAGGATCGGGCGGTGGGAGACGACGATGCGGGTGATGGGCAGCTGGGCGAGCGTGTCGGCGATCGCCCGCTCGTTCTCCTCGTCGAGATTGGCGGTGCCTTCGTCGAGGAACAGCGCGTCGGGATCGCGGTAGAGGGCGCGGGCGAGCATGATGCGCTGGCGCTGGCCGGAGGAAAGAGCCGAGCCCATGTCGCCGATCAGGCTCTGATAGGCCATCGGCATTTCGGCGATCGTGTCGTGGATCCGCGCCAGCCGCGCCGCCGTCTCGATCCGCGCCTGGTCGGGATGGGGATCGAAGAAGCTGATATTGTCGGCGAGCGTGCCGGTGAGCAGCTGGTCGTCCTGAAGCACGGCGGCGATCCGGGCGCGCCACTCGGCGGTGGTGGCGGGGGTCAGCGGGCGGCCGTCGACGAGGAACTTGCCCATCGTCGGCTGGAGGAGGCCGAGCATGATCCGCATCAGCGTCGTCTTCCCGGCGCCCGACGTTCCGACGATGGCGACGAAGCTGCCCGGCGGCACTTCGAAGCTCATGTCGCGCAGCACCGGCGGGTCGTTCGGGCCGTAGGCGAAATGGAGGCCGTCCGCCTTGATCGCCGGCGGCGGCAGCACGGCGGTGCGCGGCGGCGGCGGAACGACGTTCTCGCGCGGCTCGGCGACGATGTCGGAGAGGCGGTCGAGGTGGACCGAGAGCAGCCGCCAGTTCTCGGCATGGTCGACGAGGGCGGTGGCGCTCGACATGAAGCTCGACCGGTAGGCGAGGAAGGCGAGCATCAGGCCGATCGTCATCGCGTCGGCCATCACGTAGGTGGCGGCGAGATAGACGGTGAGCAGGAACTGCGCCGACAGCAGCATCCCTTCGACCAGCCGCGTCAGGATCTTGTAGATCTTGGTGCGGTAGCTCGCCGAGACGACGTCGGCATATTTGTTGCGCCAGCCATTCTCGCGCATCGCCTCGAAGACGTGGAGCTTGATCGCCCGCATCGCCCGCATCGACTCCATGAGGTAGGTCTCCTCATAGGCGCGGGCGATGATCTCCTCCTCGGTGCGGCGGCGTATGGCCGGATAGGCGGCGAGGCGGAAGACGATGTAGAGGAAGGTCGAAGCGGCGACGACGGCAGCGAGCTTGACGCTGATCAGCGCCATCACGGTCAGCGTCAGCACCGCAAGCACGGCGTCGATCAGGGCGCTGACGATCCCTTCCGCAAGGATCGCCTGGATGGGCTGGATAGAGCCCAGCCGCGACATCAGGTCGCCGACGTGGCGGCTCTCGAAATAGTGCATCGGCAGGCGCAGCAGGTGGCGGAAGACGTTGCCGGCGAGCTGGAAGGAGATGGACTGGCCGAGGGTCAGCACCACCCAAGACCGCAGCGCCTGGATGACGGCGTGGAGTCCGTAGACGACGCCGAAGCCGAGCACGAGCAGGCCGAGCAGATTGGAATCGTCCTGGCCGATCGCCTCGTCGACGGTCAGCTGCATGAAGAAGGGCAGAGCGAGTGCCGCCACCTCGAGCAGCAGCGACAGGACGATCACCTGCGCCACCGCGCCGCGATAGTTGACGAGCTTCGACCAGAGGTCGCTGAGCTTCGTCCTCACCCGCGCGTCGACCGGCTTGAACGCCGAGGTCGGCGTCAGCTCGAGGGCGACGCCGGTGAAGTGGCGGTTGAGCTCCTCCCGGCCCGCCGTCCGCCGCCCGGTCGCCGGGTCGAGCAGCACCGCCTTGCCGCCCCGGAAGCTTTCCAGGACGACGAAATGGTTCATCTCCCAGTGGAGGATGGCAGGGGTCTGCAGCTGGCCGAGCTCGTCCAGCTCGAGCCTCAGCGCGCGCGGCGCCAGCTCCAGCTCCGAGGCGACGTTGATCAGCTCGGCCAGGGTCGCGCCCTTCATCGAGGTCGGGAATCGGCGGCGCAGCCCGCCGACGTTGACGCGGTGGCCGTAATGCGCCGCCACCATCGCAAGGCAGGTGAGGCCGCATTCCGCCGCCTCGGACTGAAGCATCGGCCGGTTGCGCGACAGCCAGGGCCAGTCGAGCGCGCTCATCCCTTGAGCGCCCTCAGCACCGGGTCGAGGAACACCTCCCACAGACGGCGCTTCTCGAGCAGCAGGTTGGCGGACAGGGTCATGCCTGGCCGCAGCGGGTTCCTCGCCGCCTCCTCGCGCAGCCCGCCCTCGAGGGCGACGCGGACTCGGAACACCGGCTCGCCGATGCCGAGGCCCGGGTCGAGCGTCGCGGGGTCGGTCGGCACGTCGGAGACCCAGGTCACCCGCCCGCGGCCGGCGCCGTATTTCTGGTAGGGGAAGGCGTCGAACATCAGGCGCACCTCCTGGCCGGGGCGCACGAAGCCGACGGCGCGCGAGGGGGCGTAGAGCTGGACCTCGATGGCGCTGGTGCCGGGCACGACGGTGACGAGCGAGCTGTCCGGCTCGACATGCTGGCCGGGCCGCGCGGCGACGTCGCCGATCACGCCGGCGACCGGCGCGGTGAGGGTGAGCCGGTCCTGCCGCAGCAGTGCGGCGCGCTGCTCCGCGAGCTGGGCGCGCTGGGCGGCGAGCTGCGACTGCGACTGGTCGGCGCCGATCCGCCGCGAGGCGATCTGCGCGTCGAGCTGGCGCAGGCTTTCGCGCTGGCCGGTGATCCGCTCGCCGAGCTTCTCCAGCTCCAGCCGCTGCGAAAGCAGGGTGGCACGGCTCTCCTCGACCTGGCGCTGCGTCCCCGCGCCTTCCTTGGCGAGGCGGACGGCGCGGCGGGTGTCGGCCTCGGCGAGCGCGATCTGCCCGGAGATGAAGCCGCGCTGCCGGTCGAGCGAGGCGATCGATTCGGCGAGGCCGCTCTTCTGCTGGACGAGCGCGCTCGTGTCGGCGGAGCCGAGGCTGGAGGCGAGGTCGAGCTGGCGGGCGAGCTCGCGGTCCTGGCGGTCGAGCTCGGCGAGGCGGCTCGCCACGCCCTCGCCGCCCGCGTCGCGCCCCTGGGTCAGGGAGACGGCGACGAGCGGCGTGCCGCGCGCCACCCGCGCCCCTTCGCCGACCAGCACTTCCTGGACCTCCGCCGCCGCCGGCGGATGGACCCGCGACAGGCCGCCGCCATTGGCGACGACGCCCTTGACGGTGACGCGGGTGGCATATTGGCCGAGGCACAGCAAAGCGACGAGCGCGGCGGCGATGGCGGCGAGCACGGCCGTGTAGAGGCGCGAGCCCGGCGGAACGGCGGCGACGACGGTGCCGGTAAGCCGGTCCCGCCCCGCTTCGATCGCCTCCTCCCGGAACAGCCTGGTCGCCATGCCTTCGCCCTACCCGCCAATCCTCAAAGCAGGGTTAAGGGCGCCCCAACCATGGACGGTTCGTTAACCGGCGCGGGGTAAGGAGCGGGCGATGGGACGCCGCCCGACCTCCGCCCGCGCCGCGCCGCTCGCCGCCGCTCCCCGCCTGGCCGTCCCGTGCCTGGCCGCCCTCTGCCTGGCCGCCTGCGCCGGCGCGCCGCCGCCGCGCCTCGCCGTGGCCCCCTCCATCGCCTCCGAGGCGTGGAGCCCGCTCGACCCCGCCGAGGGCGCCGACGTCGACCAGGGCTGGGCGGCGTTCCGCTCCGACGCGCTGCTGCGGCTGATCGCGCGCGCCCGCGCCGCCAACACCGACATCGCCGTCGCCCGCGCCCGCATCGTCCAGGCGCGCGGGCAGCTGGGAGTCGCCCGCGCCGCCGCGCTCCCCACCCTTTCCGCCTCCGCCGGCGCCGAGGCGCTGCGCGCCAGCCGCAACGGCCCCACCGTCCGGACCGAAGGCGGAAGCGCCGGCCTCGACGTCGCCTGGGACCTCGACCTGTTCGGCGAGGCCAAGGCCGGCCGCCGCGCCGCCCGGGCACGCCTCGCCGCCGCCGGCCTGCAGCGCGACGCCACTGCGCTCGCGGTGGAGAGCGAGGTCGCCCGCGCCTACGTCGCCTGGGCGGCGCTCACCGACCGCCTCGCCGTGCTCGACCGCGCCCTCGCCAACGCCCGCGAGATGGAGCGGATCATCCTCGTCCGGGTCCGCGAGGGCGCCGCGACCAAGGTCGATTCAGGCCTCCAGACGATCGAGGTGAAGCGGATCGAGGCGGAGCGCTCGCAAATGGCCGAGGCGCGCGGCCACGCCCGCAACGCCCTCGCCTTGCTGGTCGGCGAGGAGGCGCCGCTCTTCGCACCGGCCGAGACCGGCCTCGACGCCTTCGCCTTTCCCGATTTCCGGCCGGTCCAGCCCGGCGCCCTGCTCGTCCGCCGCCCCGACGTCCGCGCCGCCGAGGCGCAGATCGCCGCGGCCGAGGGCGACGTCGAGGCCGCCCGCCGCGCCTTCCTTCCCTCGCTCCGCCTCTCCGCCCGCGGCCTCGGCCAGAGCGTCGCCGCCGGCGGCCCGCTCCAGCTCCTGCTCTCGGCGGGGGCGAGCCTGCTCGCGCCGATCTTCGACGGCGGCCGGCTGCGCGGCAACCTCGTCACCGCCTCGGGCGTGCAGATGGAGGCGGTGGAGACCTATCGCGCCACCCTGCTCACCGCGGTGCGCGAGGGCGAGGACGCGCTGACCGCGCTCGACGCCTCCCGCCAGCGCGTCCTCCTCCTCTCGCAGACGATCGAGGAGGCGCGGCTCACCGCCCGCCTCGCCCGCCGCCAATATGTCGAGGGCGCCGCCGACCTCCAGACCGTGCTCGACGCCGAGCGGGGCCTGCTCGACCTCGAGGATTCGCACGCCCTCGCCGCCCAGGACCGCTTGGACGCCGCCATCGATCTCTACCGCGCCATGGGCGGCACGGCGGCCACCTCCGGCTGAGGCGCCGAAGCCGCGCCTACCAGACCTTACCGGTTTCCCCGATCGCCTTGAGAAGCGCCCGTTTGGATGGGGTCCGGCGATTGCCGGCATTGCGTGGCAAATCTGGATCGTCCAGTTCCGCCCGGCGCGCGGCTAGCCGCTCCGCGAACTGCGGATGCGACAGGCGCCGCCCGAGCCAGGGCTCAGTCTTCTCGCCGGATGTCGTCGACACCATGCTCCCCCAACGTCTCGGTCCTGATGCGCCGTTCCAGATAGTGCATATCCGCATCAGGATGAAGGGCGAGAAGGCGCCGCGCCTGCTCCAGCATCTCCGGCGCACTGCCGGAGGCGTATTGCCCCATTCGGTCCGCGATCAGATCCTCCACCGGGATGATGACGAAAGCCGCCCCTTCTTGCATTTGCTCGACCAGTACGAGACGCGCCGGATCGACGGCACCGTCGAGGGGTGACGAGCCGACGACTTCGAAGCCGAGGCCGAGATCGGGATATACCCATCCCCTCAGCGACCGTCCGCTGCCGGAAGGGCGGACGAAGCCGAGCCGCCGCAGCTCCTCTTCCAGCTCGGGCTGGACCGGAGACGTGACGTCGATGTCCCCGGTCATGAGCGCGCTTGCGGAATAATATTCGGCCGCGCCGCCGCCGACGAGGATCGGACGGGGAAGCCCCCTGGCGTGCATCGCCTCGCTCGCGTGGGCGAGCAACTCGAGGGCCTTGAGGAACTCCGGTCTCCAGGGCGAGCCAGGCTCGGTCACGGCGCCCGTCTAACAAGCCGAGCGCGGGTGCGGGACGCGAGGGGCTGGGCCGGGACAGTCACTTGCCCCTGTCCCGAGCGACTGTCCCCGCGCCAGCAGATGCTTCTGCACCTTGCCCGCCGCAGTGCGGGGCAGGTTGGGGACGAACTCGAAGCTCTTGGGCACCTTGTAGGCGGCGAGCCGGGTCCGGCAGAAGGCCTCGAGCTCCGGCGCCGCCGGCCGCGCCCGCCCCTCCGCGAGCTGGATGAAGGCGCGTCCCACCTCGCCCCATTTGGGGTCCGGCGCCGCCACCACCGCCGCTTCCGAGACGGCCGGATGCCCGGCCAGCACATTCTCCACCTCGGCGGGATAGACGTTCTCGCCGCCCGAGATGAACATGTCCTTTCGCCGGCCCGATATGTACCAGAAGCCGTCCGAGTCGCGCCGGGCGAGGTCGCCGGTGCGCAGCCAGCCGTCGGCGGTGAAGGCGGCGCGGGTCGCCTCGGGGTCGTTCCAATAGCCGGGCGTCACCGCCGGCCCGGAGAAGAGCAGGTCGCCCACCTCCCCGTCCGCGACGTCGCGCCCCGCCGCGTCGACGATCCGCGCGCCGACCAGCAGCTGCGGCTTGCCGACCGAGCCGAGCCGCTCCCAGGCGTCCTCGGGCGCGGCGAGGAAGGCGGTCGGGCCCGTCTCGGTCATGCCCATGCCCGGGCAGACCCGTATCCCCGCCCCCCGCGCCCGCGCGGCGAGGCTGTCGGGGAGCGGCGCGCCGCCGCAGCCCCAGTGGCGGACCCGCGCCAGCGGCGCCGCGGCGAAGCGGGGATGGTCGAGCAGGGCCTGGTAGACGGTCGGCACGCCGAAGAAGGTGTCGAGCCGCCCGGCCTCCAGCAGCCCGACGATCGCCTCGGGGTCGAAGCCGGGGAGGATCACCGCCGAGCCGCCGTGGATCAGGGTCGGCAGGGTGTGGAGGTTGATCCCGGCGGTGTGGAACAGGGGCAGGAAGTTGGCGGTCCGGTCGCTCGACCTGAGCTCGATCGCGGCGCCGAGGTTGACGTAGTTCGCCACCGCCATGCCGAACGTGTAGATCACCCCCTTGGGCCGCCCGGTCGTGCCCGACGTGTAGAGGAGGTACCAGGTCGCCGCCGACGGCCATTGCGGCCGGGACGGAGCGGGCGCCGCCGCGGCGATCAGGCGCTCGTAATCCTCGTCGAGGCCGATCCTCGCGCCTTGGAAGACGGCGGCCAGCGCCTCCTCCTCCCGGCCGTGGAAGAGGAGGGCCGGCGCGCAATCGGCGAGCAGCGGCGCGAGCTCGGCGGGCGGCATCCGCCAGTTGAGCGGCACCAGGATCGCGCCGATCCGAGCGCAGCCGAACAGCAGCTCGAAGAAGGCGATGCGGTTGCGGCAGAGGATCGCCACCCGGTCGCCCTCGCCTACGCCCTGCGCGCGCATCAGCCCGGCGGCGAGCGCGGCGCGCCGGTCGAGCTCGGCATAATCGAGCCGCCGGCCCGTCGCCGCCTCCTCGAGCGCCGGCGCCCGCGGCGCCAGAGCGGCGCGCTTGGCGAGCAGGTCGGGAACGGCGTCCACTACACGCTCCGGAACCTGAGGCCGTCCGACATCAGCTGCAGCGCGATGTCGGCCACCCGCGCCGGCGACAGCGACTGGTCCCAGATGCCGTAGCGCATGCCTAGGAACACGCTCATGCCGATCAGCGCCCAGGCGCGCGCCTCGTCGGTCTCGGCGACGTCGCCGCTGCCGGCCGAGATCTGGTTGCGCTCGCGGGCGCCGGCGAGGTTGCGGCGATAGGCCTCGGCGAAGGTCAAATAATGCTCGCGATAGACGTCGTGGGCGACGAACTGCGCCTCCTCGATGATCCGATAGAGCTCGGGATGCTTGCGCACGAAGCTGATGAACGCCTCGAGCCCCAGCCGCTCCGCGGCGAGCCGGTCGCGGGCGTCCTTGACCGCCTCGGCGACATGGACGCGGGTGGCGCGGCTCATCTCGCGCACCAAGGCGCGGAACACCTCCTCCTTGCTCTCGAAATAGGTGTAGAAGGTGCCGAGCGCGACTCCGGCGCGGCGGGTGATGCCGGTGATCGCCGCCTCGTGATAGCCGCGCTCGCCGAACTCCGCGGCCGCGGCGTCGATCAGCCGCCGCAGCGTCTTCCTCCCCCGCTCGGTCCGCGGCTCCTTCTCTCCCGCCGCCGCCGCCGCACTCCCCCCCAGATCCGCCATGGCTCCTCCCGAGCGCCGAAAGGTGAACCGCTTTTCAGGTTCGATCAAGGGCGGCCCCGCCGCGCATGCCGTCGTCCGGGCGAAGGCCGGGTCCCCCTTCTCACGCTCGGGCGGTGGCGACGTGGGCGGACATGGGAAGGTCGACGGAGTCGCCGCCGGCGACTTCGCGCAGGCGGGCGAGGGCGGCGGAGGTCGCCTCGGCGAGGCGGCCGGGGCCGTGCGATTCGATCTCGGCACGAAGCGGCGACCCCTCGCACAGCCCCGGCGCCACGTCGGAGGCGCGGCCCCGGCTGCGCCTGGCGACGGTCTCGACCGCCACGTCGGCGAATCCTGCGGCGGCGAGATCCGCGGAGAGCCGGGCGACGTCGTGATAGCCGAACGGGGTGCGGGCGAGGAAGCTCGGCGGCGCCTCCGGGAAGAGGCCGGCCACCGCCTCGGCGACCGCCGCCGACGCCGGATTGGCTTCGATCCGGTCCCAGACGTTGAGGAGGAAGGTCCCGCCGGGGCGAAGCACCCGCCGCGCCTCGGCGAAGGCCGCCGGCCGGTCCGGGAAGAACATCGCGCCGAACTGGCAGACGACGAGATCGAAGCCGCGGTCCGGGAACGGCAGCGCCATCGCGTCGGCAGGCCGGAACGCGATCCGCGGCGAGGCGATCCGCGCGTGGGCGACCGCGAGCATGTCGGGGTTCAGGTCGGTGGCGACGATCTCGGCGTCCGGCAAGGCGGCGGCGAGCGCGGCCGTGACGATCCCGGTCCCGGCCGCCGTCTCGAGGATCCGCCGCGGCGACAGAGCGGCGGCGCGGGCCGCGAGATCCTGCGCATAAGGCTCGAACAGGAACGGGCCGAGGCAGCGGTCGTAGAGCGCGGGGATCGATCCCCGGAAGGCGCTGTCGCTGCTCTCGACCGTCATTTCCGCCCCCTTCGCGCCGCCCGGCCCCATGGCGACTCCAGGGACAGTCTGGTGACAGTCACGTGACTGTCACCAGACTGTCCCCGCGCGCCCTCAGCCCTTCGCGCGCGCCACATAGGCGTCGACCGCCGTCTCCAGCACCGCGAGCGGCACCGCGCCCGCCTCGATCACCGCATCGTTATAGTCGCGGACGTCGAACCTCGGCCCGAGCGCCGCCTTGGCCTTGTCGCGCAGCCGGACGATCTCGGTATGCCCCACCTTGTAGCCGCAGGCCTGGCCCGGCGAGGCGCAATAGCGGTCGACCTCGCTGGTCACGGCGGCGCGGGAGCGGCCGGTGGTGGCGATCATGTAGTCGACCGTCTTCTCCCGGCTCCAGCGCTTGGCGTGGAGGCCGGTGTCGGCGACGAGGCGCGAGGCGCGGAATCGCAGCGCCTGGAGCATGCCGATCTGCCCGAACGGGTCGTTGTCGTAGAAGCCGAGCTCGTCCACCAGCTGCTCCGAATAGAGCGCCCAGCCCTCGGTATAGGCATTGAAGCCGGTCAGGGACGCGATCAGCGGCACCTCGTCGCGATGCTCGGCGACATAGGCGCCCTGCCAGGTATGGCCGGGCAGGCCCTCATGGGCGGAGAGCGATGGGATGGTGAATTTGGGCCAGTTCGAGGTCGAGCTGAGGTTGATGTAGTAGATGGCCGGCCGCTTTCCGTCGAGCGAGGCGAAGTTCATGTAGCCGAGCGAGGCGCCCGCCTCGATGTCGGGCGGCACGCGGCGCACCTGGATCGGCGCCGACATCCGCATCCGCGACACGCGCGGCAGCATCCCCCGCAGTTCGGCGATCTTCGTCTCGACATAGGCGACGGCCTGGCGTTTGCCGGCGTCGTCGTCGGGGAAGAGCTGGCGCGGGTCGCGGGTAAGGGCGGAGAGCCGCTCGCCGACGCTGCCCTGGCTCATCCCCTGCGACTTCAGCACCGCGTCCATCCTGGCGTCGAGCGCCCGGCCCTGCTCGAGCCCCATTTCGTGGATCGCCTCGGGAGTGAGGTCGGTGCTGGTCGAATATTGCAGCAGCCAGCGATAATAAGCGGCGCCCTGCGGCAACTTCCAGACGCCCGCGTCGTGCCGCGCCTTGCGGCGGAGCTGGGCCAAGGCGGCGATCTGCCGGTCGAGCGCGGGATAGACGGAGCGGGCGACGATCGCCTCGGCGCGCGGCCCCCAATTTCCCGGCACCCCCGCTTCCTTCGCCTTGCGGGTGAGCGAGGTGACCATCCGCGCCTCGCCGGCCGGCACCGCCCGCAGCTCGCGCAGCTGCTTGAGCGCCGTGTCCATCAGGAAGTCGGGCGGGAGGACGCCGCGCGCCGCGTCGCGTCGCGCCTGCGCCGTCTCCTGGTCGAGCGCGACGGCGAAGGCGGCGAGACGGGCGAGATAGGCGTCCGCGTCGGCGCGCTTCTCCACCCGGTGGACGGAATCGAGGAATTCGGGGACGCCTTGGTAGGCGCCGTCCTGCTGGCTGATCACATAGGGGTTGCCGCCGCCGAAATCGCCGAGCGAGCCATAGGGGAAGCGCGTTCCCGCCGCGGCGTTGGCGAGGACGTAGGCGGTGCTGTCATAGGCCAGCTGGTCCTTGAGCGGCAGGGCGGCGCGCGGCACGGCGGCGAGGCGCTGGCGGTGCCGGGCGATGCCGGCGACGGTGGCGGCGCGGGCGGCGGGCGAGCGGTCGGCGAGCTGGCCCCGCGCCGCGGCGTGGGCGCCGGTGTCGAGGCCGAGCAGGGAGAGGGATTCGGGCGCGCGCGCCAGCGCGTCCCAGGCGATCGAGTCGAGCACCGCGGCGAGCCGCCGGTCGATCGCGGCCAGCGCCTCCGCCGGCAGGCCGAGCGCCGCTCCCGCGGCGGCGGCGGAGAGGAAGAAGTCGCGGCGGCTGAGATCCATGACGGGCTCCGGCATCAGGTGGGACCCAATCCCTAGGCCCGCCCCCCCGCCCCGGCAACCCGACCGGCGCCCGTTCCGCGAAGGGCGCGCCCCTCCAAGGCCCGTCCCGCCGAAACCCGCAATCCCGGTCATCCCGGCGGAGAACCTCCCCCTCTCCGTCATTCCGGCGAAGCCGGAATCCCCCTGACCTTTTCCGAAGCGGGAACCGGAGCCCGGCTTCCGCCGGAATGACGGCCGACGTCCGTCCGCCCGGACTTGAATACTGGTTCAGGTTTCAGTATTGAGGCCGAGGGAAGCGCTGCGGACTTCGAACACGGAGCAGGGGCGGCGCGGGGAGGATAGGGTTTGGCGCAGTTCAGGACCGCGGACGGGACTCGCATCGCCTTCGAGGACGAGGGCGAAGGGCGGCCGCTCGTCCTGCTCCACGGGCTGATGGCCCATGCCGGCTTCTTCGAGGCCCAGCGGGCGCTGGCGGACCGCTTCCGGATCGTCCGCATCGACCTGCGCGGCCACGGCCGCCCCCCCCGCGGCGGCGACGGGCCGAGCATCGAGACGGCGGCGCAGGACGTCGCCGGCCTGTGCCGCGCGCTCGGCCTCGAGGGGGCGATCGGCATCGGCTGGTCGCTGGGCGCCGCCGTGCTCTGGCACGTCCTCACCGGCCCGGAGGCGGCGCGCTTCGCCGGCGCCGTCGTCGTCGACATGACCCCTCGGGTGATGAACGACGGCGACTGGGCGCTCGGCCTCTCGCCCGACCTGTGCGAGGCGCGGGCCGAGGCGATCCGCGCCGACTTCGAAGGCTTCGCCACGGCCGCCGGCGCGGCCATCTTCGCCCAGGCCGAGGGCGAGGCGCGCCACCCGCTCGCCGCCTGGGCCGGCGCCGAGTTCGCACGCAACGATGCCGGCGCGATCGGCGCCCTCTGGGCCTCGCTGGTCGCGCAGGACTTCCGCCCCCGCCTGGCGGCGATCCGCCAGCCGACCCTCGTCGTCCACGGCGCCCGCAGCCACCTCTACGGACCCGACACCGCCGACCATCTCGTCGCCGCTTTGCCCGACGCCACGCTCGTCCGCTTCGAACGCTCCGGCCACGCGCCGCATATCGAGCAACCCGACCTGTTCAACGCCACCCTTCTGCAATTCGCGGCGAAGCTGCCGCCCGTACGCCAGACCCAGACAGCCTAGGAGAAGACCCGATGCGCGACACTTTCGCCAACATCCTGAAGGCCGGCAGCGCCTTCGCCGCCCTCGCCGCCGCCAGCCCGCTCTACGCGCAGCCGCCGAGCGACCCGCCCGCCAACCCGCAGAGCGACGAGGGCCAGGCCGCCGCCGCCAACGCCGCCAGGGACGACAACGAGGTGACCAGCGACACCGACATCGTCGTCACCGCCCGCCGCCGCGCCGAGAGCCTGCAGGACGTGCCGATCGCCGTCACCGCTTACACCGGCGAGGCGCTCGAGCGGCAGGGCGCGCTCGACATCACCGCCATTTCCGACACCACCCCCAACGTCACCTTCGAGACGTCGCGCGGCACCAACACGACGCTCACCGCCTTCATCCGCGGCGTCGGCCAGCAGGACCCGGTCGCCGGCTTCGAGGCGGGCGTCGGCCTCTATCTCGACGACATCTACCTCAACCGCCCGCAGGCGGCGGTGCTCGAAATCTACGACGTCGAGCGGATCGAGGTGCTGCGCGGGCCGCAGGGCACGCTCTACGGCCGCAACACGATCGGCGGCGCGATCAAATACGTCACCCGCCGCCTCTCCGACACGCCCGAGTTCAGCGCCACCGCCCGACTGGGCACCTACAAGCAGGCCGACCTCATCCTCTCCGCCTCGACGCCGGTCGCCCAGGGGGTGAAGATCGGCGGCTCGGTCGCGCGGCTGAGCCGCGGCGGCTTCGGCGACAACCTCAACATCAAGGGCCTCGAAAACTACAACCAGGACATCTGGGCCGGGCGCGGCTCGATCGAGCTCGAGCCCGCCGACGGCGTCTCGATCCGCTTCAGCGGCGACTATACCAAGGACAACAGCAACCCGCGCAACGGCCATCGGCTGATCGTCGGCCAGCTGAGCGGCGCGCCGGTCCTGAACGACGTCTACGACACCCAGGCCGGCCTCAACACGCCCAGGCAGGACATCGAGGCCTATGGCGCGTCGATGCATGCCGAGTTCGAGCTCGGCGAGGGCATCACCTTGAAGGACATCGCCGGCTACCGCCACGACCGCAGCGCCACGCCGATCGACTTCGACGCCTTGCCCGCCGCCGACGTCGACGTGCCGGCCATCTACACCAACCACCAATTCTCGAACGAGCTGCAGCTCCTCTACGAGGGCGAGAAGATCCAGGGGGTGATGGGCGTCTACTTCCTCAGCGCCAGCGCCCGGAACATCTTCGACGTGATACTGGCGACGACCAGCCCGGTGGTGCTGCCGGGCCTCACCGCCTCGACCTTCGGCCACGTCAACACCCAGACCTGGGCCGGCTTCGCGGACTTCACCTACAAGCTCAGCGACCTGCTCTCGCTGTCGGTCGGCGGCCGCTACACCACCGACCGCCGGCGCGCGACGGTGATCCGCAAGAACCTGCTCAACGGCGCCTCGCCCGAGCTCGGCGGCAACGGCGTGCAGCTCGGCGCGCTGACCTCCAACTTCCGGGGCGAGAAGACCTTCAACGAATTCACCCCCCGCGCCTCCCTCACGTTCGAACCGGACGCCGACAACACCCTCTATGCGAGCTGGGGCAAGGGCTTCAAAGGCGGCGGCTTCGACCCGCGCGGCCTCTCCACCGCGGCGCCCGACCTCAATGCCAACGGCACCCGCGAATATAGCGAGATCTTCGACTATTTCCTCTTCGATCCCGAGAAGGTCACCAGCTACGAGGTGGGCTACAAGGCGGCGCTGTTCGACCGCCGCCTGCGCCTCGCCCTTGCCGGCTTCTACGCCGACTACAAGGACGTGCAGGTGCCCGGCTCGGTCGGCGCGGTGATCAACGGCGTGCCGACCTTCGTCGGCGTCACCACCAACGCCGGCAAGGCGAGCTTCAAGGGCATCGAGGCGGAAGCCGTCGCCACCCTGTTCCGCGGCGACGACGGGTCGCGGCTCAACCTCGCCGGCACGCTGGGCTATCTCGACGCCAAGTACGACCGCTTCGTCACCAACGTGGCGGCCTTCGACGCGCAGGGGAATCCGGCGCCCAACCAGCCGGCCGGGCCGGTCGACGTGGCGAACTTCCGCCGCATCCAGAACACGCCGAAATGGACGCTGTCCGGCACGCTCGACTTCTCGACTCCGGTCGCCGGCGGCGACCTGGGGGCGAGCGCGACGCTCTCCTACCGCTCGAAGACCTTCCAGTTCGAGACTCCGAGCCCCTTCCTGGACCAGCCCGGCTACGCGCTGCTCGACGCCCACCTCACCTGGACGAGCCCCGGCGGCCGCTACACGATCGGCCTCCACGGCAAGAACCTGACCGACAAGCAGTACATCACGTCGGGCTACCAGTTCCTGACCGTGAACCCGGTCACCGGCCAGCCGGTCCTCTCGGTCGCGCCGCGGCTCGCGAGCGGCGCCGCCAACCCGGCCTTCGGAGTCCCGGGCATCGCACCCTCGCTCGGCCGCGAGGGCGTCGTCACCACCTTCTACGGCAATCCCCGCCAGGTGTTCCTCAGCTTCGGGGTGAAGTTCTGACCGATGCCTCTCGTCCTCCCCGTGCGCGAAGCGCATGGGGAGGGTGGACCATGCGAAGCATGGTGGAGGGGCCTGCCGACTTGGAAAGCCCCTCCACCGCACTTCGTGCGGTCTCCCCATCGCCTTCGGCGACGGGGAGGACTGAAGTCGACAGCCGGAAGGAGCGAGCATGACAGGAAAGGGCCAACCCGCAGGCACCCGCGTGCTCGCCATCCTGCTCGTCGCCTATATCTTCAACTTCATCGACCGGCAGATCATCGGAGTCCTGGCGGTGCCGATAAAGGCGGAGCTGGCGCTGAGCGACCGGCAGCTCGGGCTGATGGGCGGCATCGCCTTCGCCCTCTTCTATTCGGGCCTCGCCATCCCGATCGCCTGGCTCGCCGACCGGCGGAGCCGGGTGAACATCATCGCCCTCTCCGTCGGCCTGTGGAGCCTGTTCACCGCCGCCTGCGGCTATGCGCAGGGCTTCTGGCACCTGTTCCTCGCGCGCATGGGCGTCGGCATCGGCGAGGCGGGCGGCGTCGCCCCTTCCTACGCGCTGATCAGCGACTTCTATCCCAGGGAGAGGCGGGCGCGGGCGCTGGCCCTCTTCTCGCTCGGGATCCCGATCGGCTCGGCCCTCGGCGTCTTCTTCGGCGGCTGGATCGCCAGCCATCTCGACTGGCGCTCCGCCTTCATCATCGTAGGCCTCGCCGGAATCCCGGCGGCGATCGCCGTAAAGCTCCTCGTCCCCGAGCCGGTGCGCGGCGGGCGCGACAGCGCCGACGGCGCCGCCGCCGAGCCGGCCCCGCCCTTCCTCGAGGTCGCCGCCGCGCTCGCCGCCAAGCCGAGCTTCTGGCTTCTTTCCTTCGGCGCCGCCTCGGGGTCCATCCTCGGCTACGGCCTCATCTTCTGGCTGCCGAGCTTCTTCAGCCGCAGCTTCCATTTCGGCGGCATGGACTGGCTGATGGCGCAGCTGCCTTTGTGGTTCGCCCGCGACGACACGCCGCTGCTGAGGGTCTCGATCTTCTACGGGTCGATCGTGCTGGTGGGAGGCGTCGCGGGGACCTGGCTGGGCGGCTGGCTCGGCGACCGGACCGGACCGGATCGGCCGGCGACCTACGCGCTCATCCCGGCGGTCTGCTTCCTGATCGCCGCGCCGGTCTTCGCGCTCGGGCTGAACGCGCCGTCCCTGCTCGCCGCCTGGCTGCTGTTCGTCGTCGGCCAGATGCTTGCGCTGGCCTGGCTCGGGCCCGTGATCGCGGCCGTGCAGCACATCGTCCCGCCCAACATGCGCGCCACCGCCTCGGCCAGCTTTCTGTTCATCAACAACCTCATCGGCATCGGCTTCGGCATCTTCTTCCTCGGCTTCATGTCCGACGCGATGACGGCGGCCCACGGGACGGACGCGCTGCTCTACTCGATCCTCTACGGCCTCGGCTTCTACCTGTTGAGCTCGGCGCTCTACTTCCTCGCGGCGCGCCGCCTGTCGAAGGACTGGCACAGGGCGGCCTGACCGCTCTATCAGGCGGGGGATGGCGAGAGGCAGCGAGCAAAGTGGCTTCAGCCGGCGGACCTTGCTGGTCGGCGGCGGGGCGGGCGTCGGCCTGCTCATCGCCTGGGCGGCCTGGCCGCGCCGCTACCAGCCCAACCTGCCCGCAGCGAAGGACGAAACCGTCCTCAACGGCTTCCTGAAGATCGGCGGCGACGGGCGCGTCGTCGTCGCGGTGCCGCAGGCGGAGCTCGGACAGGGGGTCTGGACCAGCCTGCCGCAGATCCTCGCCGACGAGCTCGGGGCCGACTGGCTCACCGTCGGCGTCGAGCCGGCGCCGCTTGGGCCGTTCTACGCCAACCGCCTGCTCGCCGGCGAGGGCGACGAGGGCGGCCTTCCCGGCTGGCTGCGCCGCGCGGGGCGCTGGTCCGCCCAAGAGCATACGGCGATGGCGACGGCGGGCTCGACCTCGATCCGCGCCTTCGAGGCGCCGATGCGGGAGGCGGGCGCGGCGGCGCGGGCGCTGCTGATGAAGGCGGCCGCCCGCCGCTGGAAGGGCGACTGGCGCACGCTGGACACCAAGGCGGGGTTCGTCGTCAACGGCGCGCTACGCCTGTCCTTCGCCGAGCTTGCCGCCGAGGCGGCGGACGAGACGGTCCCGGACGCGCTGCCGGTGCGGGGCGGCGTCGACGACCGGCTCTACGGCCAGGCGGTGCCGAGGCTCGACCTCCCCGCCAAGGTGGACGGTTCCGCGCTCTATGCGGGCGACGTGCGGCTGCCGGGCATGGTCTACGCCTCGGTGCGCTCAGGGCCTACGGGCGGCAGCCGCATCGTCCGCGACGATGCCGAGGCGGCGAGGAGGATGCCCGGCGTGCTCGGCACCTTCGACGACGAGGACGGCCGCTGGATCGCCGTCGTGGCGAGCAACTGGTGGGCGGCGGACCGCGCCCTCGCGGCGAGGCGGCCGGCCTGGCGCTCCCCCGGCACGCCCGCCACCTCGGAGGACGGGGCCGCGGCGCTCGCCGCCGCCCTGGCGTCGGGCAAGGGCGAGCGCCTGTTCGAGCGCGGCGAGGCGGCCGGGGCCGGCGAGGCGGGCGCGACCGCTTTCACCTACCGGGCGGGCCCGGCCGCCAACGCGCCGCTGGAGCCGCTCAACGCCACCGCCCGCTGGTCCGGCGGACGCCTGGAGATCTGGGCGCCGGTTCAGATGCCGGGCGCCGCCCGCGCCGCCGCCGCCCGCGCCGCCGGGGTCGGGGAAGGCGACGTGACTCTCTACCCCACGATGATCGGCGGCGGCTACGGCCGCAAGATCGAGACGCGTGCCGTCGAGCAGGCGGCGGTGCTGGCGAAGCGCGTCAAGCGGCCGGTGCAGCTCACCTGGTCGCGGCTGGAGGAGAGCGTGCAGGACGGCTTCCGCCCCCCGGCCGCGGCGCGCCTCGCCGCCCGCCTCGGCGCCGGCGGGACGATCCTGTCGTGGACCGCGCGCATCGCCGGGCCGGACATCCGCCCCGCGCTCGAGCGGCGGCTCGGCGACGAGGCGCGCCTCCTCCGCGGCCCCGCCGCACCCGATGCCGGAGCCGCCCCGCCCTACGACATCCCGGCCGTCGCCATCGATCATGTCCCGGTGGAGCCGGCGATGCGCTTCGGGCTGTGGCGGTCGGGCGCCCACGCCTACAACGCCTTCTTCAACGAATGCTTCGTCGACGAGCTGGCGCGGCAGGCCAATGTCGAGCCCTTCTCCTTCCGGATGCAGATGCTCGGCCGCAACCCGCGGCTGGCGCAATGCCTCACCGCCGCGACCCAGATCGGGCAGTGGGACGGCGGCCAGCCGGGCAGCGCGATGGGCCTCTCCTGCCTCAGCGCCTTCGGCTCGTACATCGCCACCCTTGTCGAGGTGGAGATCGCCGCCGGGCTGAGGGTGAGGGTGCGCCGGGCCGTCTGCGCCGTCGATTGCGGCCGGATCGTCAACCCCGACATCGTCAAGCAGCAGGTCGAGGGCGGGCTGCTCTTCGGCATCGCCGCGGCGAGCGGCCAGCCGATCGGCTGGTCGCAGGGCCGCCCGGCGGTGCACGGCTTCGGCGATCTCGGCTTCCCGCTGCTCCGCGACTCGCCGGAGGTGAGCGTCGAGCTCGTCGAGAGCGGCGCGCCTCCGGGCGGCGTCACCGAGCTTGCAGTGCCGACCGCCGCGCCCGCCATGGCCAATGCCGTGTTCGCGCTCACCGGGCAGCGCCTGCGCTCCCTGCCGCTCGTCGTCGGAAGCGGCGGATGAGGCCGTCCGGACATCCGCCGGTCCCGCCGCCGAGGATCGGCGTGCTGCTGATCAACCTCGGCACTCCCAACGCGCCCGAGCCGGGCTCCGTCCGCCTCTACCTCAAGGAGTTCCTCTCCGACCCGCGAGTCATCGAGATCCCGCAGCTCGTCTGGCAGCCGATCCTGCGCGGCGTGATCCTGCGCACCCGGCCGAGGAAGTCCGCCCACGCCTACCGCCAGGTGTGGACCGAGGAAGGCTCCCCGCTCGCGGCGATCACCGCCCGGCAGGCGCGGGCGCTGGCCGGCGCGTTCGGCGACCAGGTGATCGTCGACCATGCGATGCGCTACGGCCGCCCGGCGATTCCCGAGCGGATCGACGCGCTCAAGGCGGCGGGCTGCGAGCGGATCCTGATCGCGCCGCTCTATCCGCAATATTGCGCGGCGACGACCGCCACGGCGAACGACGAGGCCTTCCTCCACCTTCGCCGCATGCGCTGGCAGCCGGCGGTGCGCACGCTGCCGCCTTATCATGACGATCCCGGCTACATAGCCGCGCTCGCGGCCCGGCTGGAGGCGCAGCTCGCCGGGCTCGACTTCGAACCCCAGGCGATCCTCGCAAGCTTCCACGGCATGCCCCAGCGGACGCTGGAGCTCGGCGACCCCTATCATTGCCACTGCCGCAAGACGGCGCGCCTGCTCGCCGAGGCGTCGGGGCGGGCGCTGACCGTCACCTTCCAGTCGCGCTTCGGCCGCGCCAAGTGGCTGGAGCCCGCGACCGACGCGACGCTCGCCGCCCTGCCGGCCACGGGCGTCACCCGCGTCGCCATTCTCGCCCCCGGCTTCTCCGCGGACTGCCTCGAGACGCTCGAGGAGCTGGCGATCCGGGGGCGCGACACCTTCCTGGCCGCGGGCGGCACCCACTTCGCCTACCTTCCCTGCCTCAACGACAGCGCGCCGGGCCTGGCCATGCTGGAAGCGCTGCTGCGCCGCGAACTTGAAGGTTGGCTGGGCGCACCGTAAGGGCGCCCCACAAGAAAAAACAGGAGAGAGAGCCATGGCACGAGTTGCAGTCGTCACCGGCGGCACCAGGGGCATAGGCGAGGCGATCAGCGTCGCGCTCCGCGACGCGGGGATGACGGTCGCCGCCAATTATGCGGGCAACGAGCGGAAGGCGGCGGAATTCACCGAGCGGACCGGCATCAAGGCCTATAAATGGGACGTCAGCGATTTCGACGCCTGTCTCGAAGGCTGCCGCCGCATCGCCGAGGAGCTCGGGCCCATCGACGTGCTCGTCAACAATGCCGGCATCACCCGCGACGCGACGATGAAGCGGATGACGCGCGAGATGTGGGACGAGGTGATCGACGTCAATCTCGGCGGCTGCTTCAACATGGCCAAGGCGGTGTTCGAGGGCATGCAGGAGCGCAAGTTCGGCCGGATCGTCAACATCGGCTCGATCAACGGCCAGGCGGGCCAATATGGGCAGGTCAATTACGCCGCCGCCAAGTCCGGCATCCACGGCTTCACCAAGGCCCTCGCGCAGGAAGGCGCCCGCGGCGGCGTCACGGTGAACGCCATCGCCCCCGGCTATATCGATACGGAGATGGTCGCCGCCGTGCCCGAGGACGTGCTCGCCAAGATCGTCGCCCGCATCCCGGTCGGCCGGCTCGGCAAGGCGGAGGAGATCGCCCGCGGCGTCGCCTTCCTGTGCGGCGAGGAGGCGGGGTTCATCACCGGCTCGACGCTCAGCATCAACGGCGGCCAGCACATGTATTGATCGGGCCGTAATGGCAGGTCCCGTCAAGCGCTCGATGATGATCGCCGGCCATGCCACATCGATCAGCCTGGAACCCGTCTTCTGGGACGCGCTGCGCGAGGCCGCGGAGGCGGAGGGGGTGCCGCTCAACGCGCTGGTCGCGCGCATCGACGCGGCGCGGGTCGAGGCCCGCGACCCCAGCAATCTGGCGAGCGCGATAAGGGTGTGGCTGTTCGAGCGGCGCAGCCCGGGTCGCTGATCGTCCCGCTTGGCGGGCCTACCGCCCGAGCAGCACGCGGGCCTGGGTAGCGACCTGGGCCAGCATCGGCGCGGTGGTGACCGCGGCGTTGCGGGCGCGGTCGACGACGCGGCGGAACTGGTCGATGCGCGGGCCCTGAGCGGCGGCCCATTTCTCGACCGCCTCGTCCGGGTCGTCCGCCTTGCGGCGGGCGAGGAAGTCGAGACGGAGCTGCTCGAAATCGCGGGCGAGGCCGGCGGTCAGCAGCCGCTCCCACTGGTCGCGGGCCTGGATTCGGTTGGCCGCCCCCTGCGCCCAGTCCAGCGCCAGCGTTTCCCCGAGCCGGGTATAGGCCTTGGTGAGGGAGATGACGTCGAGCCCGAGGCGCTTGCCCAAAGCGGCGATGCCGATTCCGCCGTTGAGCTCGAACAGCCGGACGATCCGCTCCGCGATCGCGGCCGGCGCGCCGAGGTCGAGCAGCCGCTGCCGCCGCGCCGCCGCTTCCGCCGCGACCTCGCGCCGCAGCAGCCCGCCGACGACGGCGCTGAGCTGCTCGAGGCCGGGCGCGAGGTCGCCGACCATCTCGGCGAGCTTGGTCGAGCCCGAGGTGTTGCGCAGGATGTCGGCGATGTGGAGCTGCAGGGCCTTTGAGGCCTGGTCGAACAGCTCGAGGCGAAGCTGCTCGGGCAAGTCAGCCGTGTCGAGCGTCTCCCAGAATTCCTGCATGTCGAACAGGCGTTCGGCGGCCACGAACGCGGCGGCGGTCTGGCCGAACGAGGCGCCCTCCTCCTCGCTCAGCGCGAAGATGGCGGTGATGCCCAGGCGGTTGACGAAGCGGTTGGCGATCTTGGTGGCGATGATCTCCCGGCGCAGGCGATGCTGCTCGATCGCCTCGCGGTGCCGGGCCTGCATGGTCGCAGGGAAGGCGGCGAGCAGCTCCGGCGTGAGGGTCGGGTCCTCCGTGATCCGGCCGGCCTCGAGCGCCGCCTGAAGCGCCATCTTCGAGGTGGAGAGGACGACGGCGAGCTCCGGCCGGGTGAGGCTCCGATTCTCCTGCGCGCGGCGCATCAGCTCCTCGTTGGACTGCAGCCCCTCGACGGCGCGGTTGAGGCGCCCGCTCTCCTCCAGGATCTCGATGGCGCGGATCAGCGGCGGCAGCTCGGCCGCCCCGCCGCGCTCGGCGATCGACAGCGCGAGCGTCTGCAGGCGGTTGTCCTCGAGGACGATCGCGGCGACCTCGTCCGTCATCTCGGCGAGCAGGGCGTTGCGCGCCTCGAACGAGAGCCGGCCCTCCACCATCTCCCGGTTGAGCGGGATCTTGATGTTGACCTCGTTGTCCGAGCAGTCGACGCCGGCCGAATTGTCGATGAAGTCGGTGTTGCAGCGGCCGCCCGCCGCGCTGAACTCGATCCGCCCGGCCTGGGTGATGGCGAGGTTGGCGCCCTCGCCGATCGCCTTGGCGCGAATGTCCTCGCCGTTGATCCGGATCGGGTCGTTGGCCGGGTCGCCGACCTCCGGGTTCGTCTCGGAGCGGGCCTTGATGTAGGTGCCGATGCCGCCGAACCAGAGCAGGTCGACCGGCGCCTTGAGGATCGCGGTCATCAGCCCGGCCGGGTCGATCTCGTCCTGGTGAAGCTCGAGCAGCGCCCTCACCTCGGGCGTCACCGGGATGATCTTCTGGCTGCGCGGGAAGATTCCGCCGCCCGCCGAGAGGAGCGAGCGGTCGTAATCCTCCCACGACGAACGCGGCAGGTGGAACATGCGGTTGCGCTCCTCCCAGCTGCGCGCCGGATCGGGATCGGGATCGAGGAAGATGTGGCGGTGGTCGAACGCGGCGACGAGCTTCAGCGATCTCGAGAGCAGCATGCCGTTGCCGAACACGTCGCCCGACATGTCGCCGACGCCGGCGACCCGGATCGGGTCGCTCTGAACGTCGATCCCCATCTCGCGGAAGTGACGCTGGACGGAGACCCAGGCGCCCTTGGCGGTGATTCCCATCGCCTTGTGGTCGTAGCCGTGGCTGCCGCCGCTGGCGAAGGCGTCGCCGAGCCAGAAATTGCGCTCCAGCGCGATCGCGTTGGCGACGTCGGAGAAGGTGGCCGTGCCCTTGTCGGCGGCGACCACGAAATAGGGATCGTCGCCGTCGAGCACCGCGACGCCCTGCGGATGGACGACCTTGCCCTCGACGATGTTGTCGGTGACGGAGAGCAGGGCGCGGATGAAGATGCGGTAGCTCTCCGTGCCCTCGGCGAGCCAGGCGTCGCGCTCGCTCGTCGGCGGCAGGTGCTTGGGATAGAAGCCCCCCTTGGCGCCGGTCGGCACGATCACCGCGTTCTTGACCAGCTGCGCCTTCATCAGGCCGAGTATCTCGGTTCGGAAGTCGTCGCGCCGGTCGGACCAGCGGAGGCCGCCGCGGGCGATCGGCCCGCCGCGAAGGTGTATGCCCTCGACCCGCGGCGAATAGACCCAGATCTCGCGCCACGGCAGCGGCTGCGGCAGGTTGGGGATCCTGGCGCTGTCGAGCTTGAAGGCGAGCGCCTCGCGGCCCGCCGGGGCGAAGGCGTTGGTCCGCAGGGTCGCGTTAACGACGGCGTGGATCAGGCGGAGGATGCGGTCCTCGTCGATCGCGGCGACGCCGCCCAGCCCCTCGGCAATCTCGGCCTGCGCGGCCGCGACGGCGGCGTCCCGGCCGCCGTTCCTCTCCGGGCCGTGCAGCGCGTCGAACAGGGCGATGATCGACCGGGTCACGACCGGCGCCTTGCGCAGCGCCTCGACGACGGTCACCATCGAGTAGGAGAGGCCGCCCTGGCGCAGGTAGCGGAACCAGGCGCGGAACAGGACGACGTCGCGCTGGCTGAGGCCGGTGGCGACGAGCAGCTGGTTGAAGACGTCGTTCTCCGCCTTCCCCTCGAGCACCTCGGCGATCGCCCGCTCGACCAGCTCGGCGCGGTCGAGCACCGCCGCGGCGTCGCCGGAGCGGGTCTCGAGCAGGAATTCGTGGATGTAGCCGAGCCGCCCCTCGTCCAGCCCCCAGGGCTTCTCCTCCAGCACCCGGAAGCCGAAATTCTCGAACACCGGCACGGCGTCGGAAAGGGGGATGAGGTCGCCGAGGCGATAGGTCTTGAGGCGCAGGCGTACCGGGCCGTCGCCGGGCTCGCGATAGAGGCGGGCGTCGCGGCCGGCGGCGCCGCTCAGCTCGCAGATGCGGATGATGTCGAGCGCCGCCTCGCGGGGCTCGGTCGACAGACGATAGGTCTCCGGCAGGTCGTCGAAATAGGTGAGGGCGAGGCGCGTCGCGCGCTGCGGGCCGACCATGTCGCCCAGCGCCTCCTCCACCGCCGGGGCCCAGCCGCGCACCATCGCGTCGAGCTTGCGGTCGAGCGCCGGGACGTCGGGCGTCGGCGTCTCGGGGCCGATGTAGAGCGTGTAGCGGATCAGCGCGAGGTCGCCGTCGCCCAGCTCGACCGACCAGTTCGATATCCGTCCGTCGGAGGCCTGCCGGATCATCTCGCCGATGGCGAGGCGTCGGGCGGTGGTGAGCTCGTCGCGGGGCAGCCAGACGAACGCGAACATGTTGCCCTTGAGGATCGAGCGGGCGAGGATCAGGGTCGGCCGCGGCCGGTCGGCCAGCGACATGGCGGTCGTCACCAGCTCGCGCACCGAATCCATCGTCAGGTTGCACAGGAGGTCGTGGGGGAGGGCGGTCACGGCGTGGCGCAACGCCTTGCCGCTGTGGCCGGCCTGGTCGAAGCCGAAATGGCGCTCCAATATCTTCAGCCGCTCGCGCAGCAGCGGCACCTCCTCGACGGGCGCGCTCAGCGCCTGGCTGGTCCACAGCCCGGCATGGACGCCGATCGCCACGACCTTGCCGTCCTTGCGGACCGGCACGACGACGAGGTCGAGCGGCACGCGGCGGTGGACCGAAGCGCGTCGCTCGGCCTTGGCGAGGAGCGGCACGGCGCCGCCCTCCTCGAAATAGCGCATCGCGCCGATCGCGCCGCCGGGGTCGGTCGGGTCGCCGGGCAGGCGGAACAGTCCGAGGGCGCCGGTCGACGGGCCTTCGGGATGCTCGACCTCATAGCCGAGCAGGGTCATGGCGCCGTCGGCGAACCAGCGCAGCAGCTCCGCGCCGTCGCCCTCCGCCTCCGCCGCGTCGGCCCGCATCTGCGCCTGCATCGACGGCCAGTCGGCCACCACGGCGCGGACGTCGGCGAGGACGCGGTGGATCTCCGCGACGATGTCCCGCCGGCCCTTCGCGTCGACGCGGTCGACCTCCAGGTACATCATCGATTCGCGCCGCTCCCGCTCGTCGCAGCGCGGCTCCACGGCGAGGAGGCAGTCATTCTCGTCGCGGGTGACGCACACCACCGGGTGGAGGAGGCGATGGACGGTGAGGCCGCGGGCGGCGAGCGTGTTGGCGACGGAATCGACCAGGAAGGGCATGTCGTCGTTGACGATTCCGATGCGCATCCGCCTCTGGCCGAGCGCGCCGCCGAGCGACTCGACGCGGACCAGGGCTATGCCGCTGGGCCGCCGCCGGGCGCAGGCCGCGACGAACTCCGCGGCGGCGATGCGGTCCTCGTCGGTGAAGTCGGCGAGCTCGCCGGGCAGTGCGCCTTCGACGAGATGGTGGGCGAGGGCGTCGACAATCTGCACGTCGGCGGGGGCGTCCGCGACCATGCTGTCCGAAGTCATACTGGGCTCCCGAAGGGCGGCCGCGGGCCGCGGGGTCGTGCTTCGGGGGCCCTATGCTCCTGTGGCGCGGGAGGGGCAAGCCTAGGCCGGCGTCAGGCGGCCTTGCGTATCGCCTTGTCGAGAAGGGCGGCGTCGCGGACCGCGGCGACGACCGCGAGGCCGCCGACGTCGTCGCGTCGGGCGACGAGCAGGACGAACTCCTCCCCGCCCGCGGCGATGTCGACATGGCCGAGGATGCGGGCGGCGCGGAGCGCGTCGCGCGCGGCCGCGCCGGCGTCGGGCTTCGCCTGCGGACGACGGGCGCGTCGCTCCGCCTGAACGACCGCCTTGAGGCCGCCGTCGGCGGATTCGAGATAGGCGACGAGGCCGCCCATCGGCAGCGCCTCGCGCTTCGCCCAGGCGAGGGCGGCGGCGAATTCGGTGAGGCGGGCCTTGTCCGCGCCGGCGCCGAAGACGAGCTTGGCGACCGCGGTCATCGGCGCCCGCGCCTGCGCCTTGATCCCGGCGTCGTGGAGCATCTCCGCATAGTCCTGCGGCTCCGCCTCGGCGGCGAGGGCGAAGTCGTAGGCATGGCCGAGGGCGCGATAGAGCGCCGAGCGGCTGCGGGTCTCGGCATGGCCGGCCGCCTCGGCGCATTCGCGCGCGGCGGAGAGGTGATCGGCGAGGGCTGCGTCGAAGGGCAGCTCCGGCTCCCCCCACACCGCCTCCTCGGGAGCGGGATGGTGCGGCGCCGGCGGCGCGGAATTGGGGCCGTCGGCCCAGACCGGGCTTGCGGCCGGGGTCGGCGCGGCGGCCAGCGCCGTGCTCGCCTCGCGGGCGATGGCGGCGGCGGTGTGGCTGTCGGCGATCTCCTTCCAGTTGATCACCCCGTAGATGAAGTCGATCGCCTCGCCGGTCGAGGAGAAGGGCATGAGGATGCCGCGATACATGGTGTTGTGGCCGCGCTGGCCGACGAACTCCGCCTCGAATCCGATCGGCGCCGAATTGGCGATGATCTGGAGATAGTGGTCGGTGAGGCGCGAGAGCAGCGAGCGCTTGGGCACGTCGCTGATCCGCCTGATGTCGCCGAGCAGGTCGCATTCCTCGCGAAGCGCGCTGCCGAGCCACGCGACCTTGGGATCGTCGCCGCCTTCGCTGAAATCGAGGAGCACGCTGTGCGGCCCGAAGTCGCCGAGGGTGCGCGGATCGAGGTCCTTGATCGACGGGAAGGGCCGGCCATCGAGCAGCGACACCCAGTAATTGTAGGCGCGCACGTGCATGCGCCGCTCGTCGGTGCCGATCTCCGGGGGCGCCTCGATGGCGACCTCGTCGTCCCCGCTCGCGCCGTAGCCGGCCTCGTCGTCGAATGCCCGCAGGCTGTCCATCAGGCGGTCCTTGCCTCTGCCCCAATTCGTTGAGCGAGGCATGCACCGGTCATGGTTGAAGAAGCGTTAAGTCTTTCGCCGTTGGGGACGAACCCCTTCCGCGCCTGAGGCGTCGCTCCGGACGGGCTTCGCCAGGCTCGGTCCTCGTCGCGACGGGCGGAGCCGATACCCACTCGCCCCGTCCCAAGGAGCCGCCGCGCCATCTCGAGGCGGCGTCTTCGAAGGTCGCGCGCCGCTTGTCACGCCTGCGGCGCGCTGATAGAGGGCCCGCTCCCCGGGAGCGCCGCTTTAGCTCAGCTGGTAGAGCACATCATTCGTAATGATGGGGTCGTGGGTTCGAGTCCCTCAAGCGGCACCATTCCCGCGGCGACGGCCCGTCATGCCGTCCAAGCCTCCACGCGCCGCCGCGTGCCGCCGCCGAAGTGCGGGAGGCGAGGAAGGGGCGGCCGCCCTGCAAGAGAGGAAGCGCGCCCGCCCGGAGACGGAGACGAGCTTCGCCGTCCCGCAAGTTGACGAGATAGAGCTTCTTTGGAAAGCTGGCACAGGGGGCTTTGAGGGATTCGAAAATGGCGACGTCGGACTCGCGGGGGCCGCAGGGCCTCGCCGATCCACTGGCCGATGAATTGCGCAAATACTTTGCGGCGTCGATCATCCCCTTTGTCCGGGATTCTGCCGCCGCCGCCGCGCTGAACGCGGTGGGCGACTATGTGGAGCGGCTCTCGGCCGAGCAGGCAAGGCTCTCCGGCCATGTCGATGCCTCCGTGGAGCGGCTGAGGTCCGAGCAGGCGACCCTGGCCGGCCGTGTCGACAGCGGCCTCAAGGCCGTCGACGCCGAGGTGAGGCATCTTCGGACGGAGACCGAAAAGCTCGAGACGGCCAGCAACGCCCTCGAGCGCAAGAGGCAGGAGATCGACGCGGCGCTCCACAAGGTCAGGGAGGAGACCGAGACCGCGCACGCGATGCTCGAGGCCCAGGAAGCCGCCGCGGCGAGGGCCGCCGCGGCCCGGGCGGGCGAGCCGGCGCCGGCGAGAGGCGATCATGACGAGGAGTTGGCGGAACTGCTCGCCGCCGTGAGGACGCTCATCGCCGCCTCGCCGAGCCTTGCGCGTGAGGAGGCGCCGCGCGAGCCGCCGGAGGAAGCGCCCCCGCCGGCCTTCGACGAGGCGGCCCTGGACGAGACGGTGGACGACGAAGCCGCCCCCCGCGAGGCGGCGGGGGATGGGAGCCCGATCGGCGACCGGCCCGACGAGGAAGGGCTTGGCGACGGGAGCGGGGATCGCGAGAGTGGCGCCTTCGCTCGCTTCTTCGTGCGCAAGGCGCGGACCGAGGCCGAACGGGAAGAGGCGCAGCGGCGGGTCGCGCCGCGCTGGATGGCGCTGCTCCCCCAATATGGGCTCGCGGTGGCGGCTCTGGTGCTCGGCCTCGTCCTGTCCCCGTGGCTCTTCCCGCCGCGCGCTGCCAAGCAGCCCAACGTCATCGCATCGACTCGCGTCGGCGCCGATCCCGCAGCGGCAGCCGCCGCCGCCAGGGCGATCGAAAGCGGCTGGAAGGTCGTTCGCGAGCAGGCTCCCAGCTCGGTTTGCACGGGGGCAGGGACCTGCGACACCTTCGCCTCCGCCTGGAGCCAGGACGTGGTCGCGCGGCCGGAGCGCATCCGGATCCTCCAGTTCCTGCTCGCGCAGATTACCGCTCCCGGAGCGCAATGCGGGGACAACGCGGCGTCCCCGCCCCCCGCGACCGGTCCGATCGACGCGCCTCCGCCGGTGAGGTTCGACGGCCTGTGGGGACCCAATCTGGTGACCGCCCTGAAGGGGGTCGGGGAGTGTCTGCAGGACCGCAAGCTCCGGGACGCGAAGGCGACGGAGCCTCCTCCGCAGGAGCTCAGGGCCTATGCCGAGACTCTCCTCAAAGCGCTCGGCCAGACGATCGGGTGAGAGAGGAAATCCGCCTCGAACAATTGGTGCTGGGCCCCCGGGCGGCGGGACGGGATTTCGGGGTCGTCGCGGCGACTCCCGGTCTAACCCTGTCGGACGAGGCGCTGTCGGCGACCCTCGATTACAATCTCGCGCTTGGAGATCATATCCAGGGCCATGGCCCGATCCAGGCCTTCTTCCCGATTTCCACGCGGCCCGGGCGGCCCTTGTGGTTCCTGAGCAGTACGACCGACCTCGGCAGGATATCGGGCAATCCGGTCTGGATGACCTGGGGGCAGATCATCGATTCCGGACACTTGGCCGCGATGGGGGGGCGAGCCGACCGCCTGCTGCAATTCCATGAACGGCGCGATCTGCCCCCCGCCGGCACGTCGCTCGCCCCCCTGGTGCTGGACGTCGCGAGGCTTGCCGAGGAGCATGGCGCGCCTGCTCCCGCGGCCTCGGCGATGTGGCGCCTTCAGCCCGATCTTGGCCGCAAGCCGCTCGTGGTGGAGGTCGAAGCGCCGATGGACCCGACGGCGACGTTGATCCGGATCCTCGACAAAGCCCTCGCGGAAACGAGAACCGAGATCAGTTTCGTCACCGCTCCCGTCCCCTTGTTCCACTGGGACCTGATCTGCTTCGCAAAGGAGGAATGGAGCCAGAAGGCCTGGCGGCCGTCCGGCGCGAAGCTCCATTGCGTGAGCGGCGCCGGGGAGATTCGCGGCGATGGCGCGGACCTCGCCGACGTCCTCTGGTGGACGCTGCGGGCCACCCTCGCCGGGGCGGCCGACGAGGAGAGCCCCGCGTTGCGGAAGGCCCTGGCGGCGGGGCGACCTTCCGCCGATCCGGGGGAGCCGGCCGAACAGAGGGTCGCCGGCGGCCTGCGCTCGATCCTGTCGGAAATCCGCGACCATCTCGGCGAACCGGCCGTCCGATCGGCGATGGCCGGGCTGATGAGAGCCGTGGCCGAGGTGGGGGAAGACGAACCGCGCTCGCTCCTCTCCGCAGCGCTCCGCAGGGTCTACGGCAGCATGACTCAGGCGCGACCGGCCGACCCGGCCTGGCTCGAACTCTATTTCCGGCAGCCCGAACCGGTGACGGAGCGCCTCGCCTGGCCTCCCTTGATGCTTGCCCGCCTCGCCGCGAGCGGACGGGCGGCCGTCGCTCTCGATCCCGAGATCCTCGGGCGGGTCGCTCCCGAAATGGTCTCCACCTTCCCGGCGCCGCTCCTCAAGCAGGCGCAAGCGGCGCCTTCAGGACTCCTCGAATCCGAGGCAGAATTGCTCGCCCAAACGCTAGAATATCTGGAGGCGTCAAACACTTCCGGCGCCATCGAGCCGACATGGGAGCTTGCCTTCACCTTCCATTGCCGAGTCGTTCAGGCAGCGGTGAAGGATAGGTTGGAAGCGCTCGAGTCCAGGAGCCGCGAGAAGGCAAGAGCTGGATTGACCAAGTTCCTGCTGAAACTGCATGCCTTGATCAACACGACTCAGCTTGATCGATTCTTGCGGACGGAGACTTCAGTGAAGGCAGCCAGCATGATTGGAGAACCGGACTGGCGCCGGATCGTGCAAAGTCGCGAACACGCCGCGGTCAGGGCGCTTGCCCTCGAGAACGTCGCTCAGCCTGACGCGTCCAGCCCCGACAGCCAATGGCCGTTCGCCTTCCGGACCCTGTGCGCGCGAAGGGATGCGGCATGATCTGTCCGAGTTGCGATAGGCTCATCCCCGACGGCTCCCTCGACTGCCCCTTGTGCGGCGAGACCATCGGAGCGACCGAGGCGGGTGCGGGCAGTCTCGGCGTCTCCGCCGACCCTGTTCCGGGCGGAGAGCGGCGGGACCCCGCGGCCGGCGGTCCCGGACCGGAAGAGCCGCCGCGTCATGGCCGCGATCCGCCGCAGCGGACGTCGGCCGCCGCGGACCAGGGCGACGCAAAGGGTGGAGCGGACGGAGACCCGGCGCACCGAGCGACCGGCGGAGAGAGGAAGGCCGCCGAGGATCTCGGCCCCTATAGCGAGGGGGCGCTCGCGCTGATGCTCGAGAAGCTCCGGCAGCCGGCGACGGCCGGTGCCCATATCCCGACCATCGTCGTCATCGGATCCACGAAGGTGGGGAAAAGCTTCTTCCTGACCCAGGTCGTCCGGCGTACCCAGGCCGATTACCAGCACCGCGTCACGAAGATCGACCCGGCCGAGGCGGACCTGCCGGACGAAGGCGACGTCATGCGTTCGACCGACGCCGCGGCGGAGGAAGAGGGAGAGGAATCGGGTGATGACATCGAGATCACCCGGCACGTCTTCATCCATGAGCTGACGACCGTGGCGAGCGACGGCAGGAGCGACAAGATCATCCGGCTGATCGACCTTCCCGGCGAGTTCTTCCAGGCGGCGCTGGAGGCCAGGGAGAAGATTGCCGCCGTCCGGATCAGGCGGGTCGCGATGCTCTACGCGGCGCTCGGGGCCGCGGAGGGGATCGTGTTCCTGGTCCCCGGCGACCATGTGATGACCGCGACCCCCACCGCCCGGGACGCCGACATTGCGCAGAAATCGGCGGTCCTGATGGGCCAGATCCGGCAGACCTGCAACATGATGGAGGCGGCGGTCCGTGCCGAGCGCGAAGCGAGGGGCGGCGGGTCGGAGGGCACCGCCGACGGCGCTGCGCTGACCGACCTGGAGCGCGCCGTCCGCCAGCTCGTCGCGCTCGAGACCGACCAGGTTCTCGAGCGGATGAAGCGTGAAGGCGGCGGGCGTTCGCAAAAGCCCGTCGTGGCGCTGTTCTCCCGTGCAGACCTGTGCTTCGGAGTCGGCGAGGGGCGCAGCTCGCTCGGCGTGGGCGGCCAGCTGCGCGAACATGATCCCTTCTGGTGCGCAGCCCGCTACCTCCCGCCGCTCGTCCGCCAGCTCAAGGCCGGCTTCGACGACTTCAAGATCGATTTCCTGACGGCTGCCGAGGGCCATTCCGGAGGCACGCGGCTCGCCAAGGACGCCTTTTGCCTGGGCGAGCTGAAGCCGATCGCCTGGTTGCTTCAGCGCATCGAGGCCCGCCGCCGTCCGCCGCCTGCGAGCCGAATTCCGCCGCTGGTGCGCAAGCTCCTGCTGCTCGACATCGGCGACAAGTATCGGAACGGCTCGCGCTGGGCGGTGGAGATGCGGGAGAAAGCGGATTCGGAATTCGGGCGTCTCATGGGGGAGGCCCGGCTGTAGGTTTCGTTGGGGGGGGACTGCATGGTGGGGGAGAGCGAGCCGACAGCCGCGCCGGGGGCGGGCGGAGCGACGGGCGGGGACGCGGAGTCGCGCGACCCGTCCTCGCCCTCCGCCGTCCCGCCCGGAATGCGGGCGCGGGCGGGGCGGGATTTCGCCTTTGCCGTGCTGGGCGCCGCGGCCCTCATCTTCCTCAGCTGGTTCTTGTTCTGGCCGTCCAACTCCGCCTCCGCGGCCGGCCTCAGCGCCTGGAACAAGGATCCGAGCAGCCTTTTCACCGTGGCGGAACGGCAGCGCCTGGCGAGTTGGGACGAAAGCGACTTCTTCCGCCGGGGCTTCCCGGGCCCGGGGCCAGCGCCCCTGACCAATCCCAGGACCCGGAGCTACCCGGCCGTTCCGGAGAGCGACACGAGCGGCAGGCACGACGCGCGCCAGCGCTTCATCCAGGTGGCCCGCGAAATGGCGCAGTGGCGCGAGCAGCATTACCGCACGAACAGCGTGGCCAAGCCGCGCCAGGCCGGGGAATGGCTGCGTAAGCTGAGCCTCACCGAGCAGGAACTGCCGACAGGCGCGGCGGCTCAGGCGATCAACTACCAGCGCGCCCTGATCGCCCTGTGGACCGGCGAGCGGGCCACGGCCGGCCGCAATCTCCTGAGGGCGGAGTGCCCGGCCGATCCCGTCGACACGGCGGCGACGGACCCGGAGTCTTCGGCGCGGCGGTCCATGCGGGTCGCCTGTTCCTGGCTGAGCGGCCGGATCCGGGAAGCCCGCCAGCCCGGAGACGGCGCCGAGCTGCTGCGCGCCGCGGTTTCCGAATCGTCCGACCTGCGCCTCTCGGGACAGGACGCGCAGACCTTCCCCGTCTCCGACCGCGATTATTTCATCTCGTTCGACACCGCCCACCTTTGGGCCGATTACCTTGCTTCGCTCCTAGCCCGGCCCAGCGCGACGCCGCTCGAGAAGGAGGACCTGGACGCGGTAACGACGCTTGCCGAGGATCCGGAGAATCTGAGGGCCCATCCGGAGCTCCTGGCGATGGTCAAGATGCTGCTGGTGCGCGCCGGGAAGCTCACCGAGCTCGACCGCGCCAAGCTCTTGCAGGCCGGCGCCACCGCGCCGGAACCCGTCAAGGCGCTCGCCGGCGCTGCCGACATCGTCGCGGGCGGGACCGACCGGAAGGAGGCCGCCGTTCCCAAGGGAGTGAGCGACGAGCTCGACAATTGGATCGCCCACAATTGCCACCGCCGCGAGCGACTGAGCGGCAAAGCCGGCCAATGCGGCCCCGTCACGAAGGATTTCGAAGCCTTCGAGGCCGGCTGGGCTCCGGAGCTGAGCAGGCTCGCCAACTCCACCTCCCCCACCCTCGCCTGGATCGGCGAGCTGATCTCCAAGGGGCTGCTGGTCCTCTTCTGGATCTACCTGGTCTGGTGCCTCAGGATGCTCTGGATCCGCCGCAAGCTCATCGTCGAGCGTTGCGAGGAGATCTTCAGCTCCGGCCATCTCGCCGACCATCTCGAACGCCCGCGCCCGGCCGCTCCGGGCCCGCCGGCCGGCGGCGCGAATGCCTGATCCCCTTTCCGGGATAGTCTTCGCCTGCTGCGCACTGGCGATTGCGGCGACCTTCGCGCTCGCCGCGTCCGACCGGGTCTGGCCGCGTTTCGCGCCTGTTCTGATCTGCGCCGCGGCGGCAAGTTCGGCCCTGCTCTTCGCGGCGACCCTCTATGCGAGCCCGGTTCGGCTGGGAGACCTGCGCTTCGCCTTGCGGTCCGTGGCACTGGGCAACCAGGGCGAGCGGCCGCGCTCGGTGACCGCCGGCGGCGATCCGGCGCGCGACTCCCTGGTGATCGGCGCCCGCGACGTCAACGCGCCGCCTCTGGCCGGCGCGGCCCTGCGCATCGACCTGCCCGCGCCGCAGCGGCCGGACGGGCCGGGCTACCACCCGGACTGCGGCGACGTGAAAGTGCGCTCCGCAAGGTTCGCGCTGTGCTTCACCCCGCCCGCTTCCTCCGCCCCCCCGATGGTGGCGGTCCTTGAGGGGCCGTCGGGGCGGGTCATGCTCGGCAGCCGACGCTTCGAGCCGGGGATGAGCTTTTGCGTCGGCACCACCGCCGTGGCGCTGAGCGAGGATGGAAAGCGGCTCGCGGTCGATGGGAGGCCCGTCGCCCAGACCCTGCCGTCCCGGCGTGGGCGGATCATGCCCATCCGTTATTTCGCGGCGGCCGGCGCCGCGGCGGTGGACGACGGGCCGCTCGCCGCCAGCCGCTCCTTTCTCTATCGTGACGCTGCCGGCCTCAGGATCGCCTTGCTCGATCCTGAAGCGCGGGTGGTGCGGGGGGCTCGGTGCGCCGGAGCGCCGAGCCTGCCCCTCAATCGGGCGGCGATCCTGGGCGAAGGCGGTGAGACGCTGATTTCCTTCCAGGCCGTCGCCGTGGCCGAGCCCTGGGAGGTGCGGGTCGCCCTGGACGAGCTCGCCTCGGGCCGCGCCGCGGAGAAGCGCTCGATCCTGCAGCGGGCTTGGGGGGGCGTCCGCGATTTCCGCGACCGGCTTCGCGGGGCGAGCGCCGAAGCGGACGACCTTCCTTCAAGCCGCCTCGTGGAACGGCGCACGGCCCGGCTGAGCCCGCGGCGCAGCGCGGACGCCGTCCGTCTCGTCGTCGACTACGACACGCCCGAGATACAGCGGGTCTCGATCGCGGACGTCGAGACCGGCGGCGGCCCGGCGGGGGTGACCCTGTCTTTCGGCGGTCTCGGCAGGGAGGCGTGGGGCACGATGCTGGCCGAGCTTCGCTTCCGCTCGATCGGCGCTCCCGTGAGCGGCCAGTTCCATCAGCGCCTGCAGCTCGCCCCCGGCGGAGCGGAGCTGACGGCGAGCGGGAAAAGGCTGCCTTACCGCTTCGGCGACAGCTTCAGCGTCGGCGGGGAAGACGGCGCTTCGATCCAGCTCGACCGGCTCGACTTCGACTGGCGCCCGCTCAAGGGGGTGCTCCTGCTGACCTTCAGCGCCCTCCTGTTCGGAGTCGCCGGCACGTGGCGGATGCGGGTCGCGAGCCCAACCGCCTTCACCATTCTGGCGCTGGGCGAGTTCCTGCTCGTCGTCCGGCTGCTGGTGGCGATCGAGGCGGCGATCATCGATCCGCGCCCGGCCGTTTTCGACGGGGTGCCGGCCAGCCTCCTCGCTTTGGCCTCGATCCCGTTCATCCTCTCGGGCCTGGCGCCTCGGACGATCCGCGCGAGCCAGCCGCGGAGCCACGTCCTGTGGCACGCCGCCCTCGTCGCGGCCGTCTTCCTGTTCGTCTGCCTGGCCAACGGTCCGGACCTGCAGGCGCCGCTGATCCTCGGTCCGCTCGCGCTCGCAGCGCTGCTGCTGCGCCTCAGGACGCCGCGCCCCGAACCCGCGGCCGCCGAGCCGGGCGAAGCGGAGCCGGCGGCCGAACGTCCCTCCGGGCGCTGGCGCGCGGTGCTCGTCGGAAGCGCTCAAGGGCCCCAGCCGGCGCTGGCCGGGCTCGCGATCGCGTCGATCGTCCTGTCGCTGGCGCGGCTGCCGTTCGACGAGCGTATCTCGCTCTCGCAGCTCGGCAACCCGGCCGTGGCGATCCTGTTCACGCCGCTCTACATCCTCTTCGCAGGCTATGCGGCGTGGCTGGCGGCTCGGGCCCTGGGAAGCGGGCGCGACCGCCTTCTGCGCTGGGTCCTGTGGTGGCCCCTCCTGGCCCTGCCGCTGCTCGTCACGGCCTTTCGCGGCGACAACGGGTTCGCCGTCGTGAATGCGGTGCCGGTGGGGTTGTTCGTGGGGTTGGTGGCGCTGTGGCGGACATCCTGGTCGGAATGGAGGCGCGGGGCGCTGCGCGTCGTCCTGCTGGCGGCGCCGCTGGCGATGGTCTGCGCCCTGATCGTGAACTACGCGATCCTCGCCGCCCCCCAGGCCGTCACCGACTGGCCCGCTCCCGGCGACATGTCGGAAGCCGCGCAGCAGACCCGGCGCAAGCATGTCGAGGCGGCGCTGGAGACGGAGCGAAGCACCCATCGCCGCTGGGCCTTCACCGCTCCCCACCGCCTGGCCGGCGCCGGCACCCGCGAGGCGGAGGAGCTGCGGGCGACCTTGGAATATATGCGCGAATATGCCGACCAGCCTCCGTTCGGCCGCGGCTATCTCAACCAGCCGGAGCCGGTGGAGCTCCGCCGCTACCATCTCGCCGACAACCTCGCCGCGGTCCACCTGCTGGCGCCGTTCGGCCGCCTCGGCACTGCGGCCCTGCTGCTGGTGCTGGGCGCCGCGGCGGCGGCCTGCTCCTGGCGCCTCGTCCGGCGGAGCGGCGCCGGCCCGCCCTCCTGGCCGGCCGTCACCGGGCTCTTCGCCCTTTGGACGCTGTTCGGCGTGAGCGCCTACATGGTCATGTCCAACCTGGCGCTGCTGCCCTTCACCGGGCGGAACGTGGTCCTGCTGGCGGCCAACTCGCCGAGCGACCTGGTCGAGGGGCTGCTGATCCTCCTGATCGCGCTGTGCGGCCTGCATTGGGGAAGGGAGGCGCGGACATGAGCTGGAATCCGGCCGGGAACGGCCGCGCCCTTACCCTCCTCGGGGCGCTGGCCGCGATCCCCCTGCTGATCGCGCTGGCGGTGGTCCTCGCGCGCGGCGCCGGCAGCGGCAGCGAGACGATGGACAGCATCGGCTACGACCGCGTGGTCAACGAGCTGTTCGCGCCGTTCGAGGCGCTGCGGCTGTCGGACGATCCCGCCCGGCGGGTGGTGGAGATCGACACCAGGGTGCTCGAAAGCGACCCGCTGCTGAGGAAATTCTACGAGGATTCGTTCCTGAAGGGCGACATCCAGCGCAACGATCCGGGCCTGTGGAGGATCAGCGGACGGGTGCTGGGCGTCGCGCCCGGCGCCCATCGCGTGATCTCGCCCTTCGCCCCCACCGCCTGGCTCGGCAACATCACGTTCGGCGACCAGCGGCCGAAGCTGGTGCTGACCTTCCGCCAGGGCAATGCCCGCGTCGCCGATCTCGAGCTGACCGACGGCCGGATCGAGGGCGAGGATCCGATGCCGGCCGACCGCTACCGCAACGTCGACATCTTCAACCCGACGAGCGGACCCCCCGCGCCGCTCCTCTACCTCTATCGGGGGACGCCCGGCGCCGGAGGCAGCGAGCGCTTCGCCGCCGTCGTGAGGACCCTCGCGGGCCATGCCTGGCTGGAGCCGGTCGACGACGACATCTACATCGACAACGCGCCGGAGCCGCTCAGGCGCGGCAAGGGGGTGCTCCTGCAGAACGGTACGAGCATCGCCTTCGGCGCCCATGGCGACCGCCGCCTGATCATGCGCGAGACGATCGCCGCGATGAGCAGCCGGGCCGGAGTCGGGCTCCGCTACCGCGACCCGCGCTACGAAACCATGGCCAGGGCCATCGAGGAAGCGATGGGCGATGCGGTGCTCAAATGCGGCGCCGGATGCGATCTGCGCACCCGCTCAATCCCGGTCACTCTCGATCCCGACCTCGACGGCTTCGTGCAGAACGTGCTGTCCAACGCGGCGCGGAGCTATTCCAAGCCGGCGGCGGTCACGGTGATGAACGCGCTGAACGGCGACGTCCTGTCCCTTGCCAGCTACGATCCCGACGCGGGCCGCCGGACGGCGGAGGCGGCGGCCCGGGGGCCGGCTCCGATCAACTACAATTTCGAGCTGCTGGCGGTCGGATCGGTCGCCAAGCCGCTGGTGTCCGCCGCGATCCTCTCCCGCTTCCAGGACCTGCGCCGCCTGCGCCTGTCGGAGGCGAACGTCTACCGGGCCATCGGCAAGCAGACCTATGCGAGCCGGCTGCTCGGCATCCCGCTCGGCGCCTCCAGCGGCGAGATGATCGGGGCGCATCCGGTCGGAGGCGGCTGGATCGATTTTCCCACCTACCTTCAGAAATCCTCCAATTATTATGCGGCGTCGCTGATGCTACTGGCGACGAGCCCCGATCCGATGAGCCCGGACGAGGCGAACCGGGCGCCGACCGGCGGGAGCTACATGTTCGAAGGCGCGCCGCCCCCGCAATTCCTGCCCCGCTTCCGGGTCAGCCGCACGGCGGACGGGAAGCTGCTCCACCTCGACGGCGAGCCGATCTGGAAAGCCAATTTCAATGCGCTTTTCGGGATCGACGACCGCACGAAGGGGCCGTGGGCGGGGGCGACCGACACGTCCATCTGGCGGAATCTGAGGAATTATTGGCAGTCGGGCCAGGCCCTGGACGAAAGCGCGCTTCGCCCGTTCGCGCCCCTGTCGCCCCAGCGGCAGAATTGGCGCTGGGATCCCGCCGCGCATTTCAGGCAGGACTACCTGCCGATGATCCTGGGCGGAGCCGGCTTCGGCTGGAGCAACGTCGAGCTGGCCGAATCCTATTCGCGGATCGCCACCGGGCGCCGGATCAATGCCCGCCTGATCCCCGAAGGGAGCGAGGAGTTCGAGCCCTGGCTCGACCTCGGCGAGGAATCGCGCCAGGCGATCTGCGATGGCCTTTCCAGGGTCGCCTTCGGAGGAACGGCCGACCGGACGGTCGAGCATCTGAACGTCCGGTCGCAGGTCGAGAAGGTCGCGGCGCTCACCCCGATCCGGTTCTTCTCGAAGACCGGCACTCCGGAAATCGCGGTCCTCGATCCGCGGCAGCAACGGCAGCTGGACGCGGAGGACCGGCTGATCGGACGCCGCACCATCGCGTTCAGGACGGACCGGAGGATGGCCGTCTCCGGCGCCGGCGGCGTCATCGCGCCGGTCGACCCCGCCAGCCGCGCGCGGGCGATCCGCGCCCTGGCGGCCGTGGCGGGACGGGAGCTCCCCTCCGCCCCCGCCGCCGTCGACCGGATGCTCGCCTTCAATCGCGCCGCCACCGACGCCGAACGGGAGCGGCTCTACCAGATGGTCGACGGCTCGCCAATCAGCGTCGTGCGTCCGCCTCCGACCGGAACCGAGTTCGCGCACGCCTACGTCTTCGTCATCGCCGCCTATGCCGACGCGCAGGGTAATCCCCACCGGTGCGACGACGAGCCGGTCGCGGCTCTCACCGTGGCGATTAACGTGCAGGAGCTGAGGCCGCTGTCGGCGCTCCCGATCGCGGCGCGGCTGCTGGATCCGGAGGGGCCCCTGGTCAAATATCTGCTGAGGCTCGCCCACCAGGAACGGAGAGGGTGATGCGCCTTTCATTCTCGAAGGCCCAGGCCCGCAAGCTGGCCGCCGCCGCGCCGTTCGCCGCCGCCACCGCCCTCCTGGCCCTCGCCGCCTTCACCTTTTATCCGCACAAGCCGCCGGACCCCGCGGCCGACGAGGACGAGGTCCTGGTCGTCGGCTTCGCCGAGATCAAGCAGTTCGGGGGCGGCGACGTCCGGTGGCGGGATCTCCAGAGCTATTACGGCCTGTCGGAGGACCAGATCGACCGCTCCATCGATCTCACCGCCGAGAGGAACGGCCAAGCGCGGCCGCGCAACGAAAACCGAGCGACGAGGGCCGCCAATCGGGTGGCCGACAGCGGCGACCCCATCGTGATCTCGCTCAGCCGATAGCGGCCTGGGCGGTCGGGAGGCTCAGGGGAAACGGTGGAGGGGATTCGACCTCGACCCCCGACGCTCCAGGGCCAGGCGGCCCCGCCGCGCCCGCTCAGCGTTCCTCCACCACGCTTCGCGCCGGGCGGTAGCCGACGAGGCGGCGGGCGAGCCTGAGGGCCGGCACCTCGTAGATCTTGTGGTAGAGGATGCCGGCGACCGCGGCGGCGGCGATGCCGACGGCGAGGGCGGCGAGCGGCGGAAAGCCGCGGCAGACCCTCACCACCACGCTCAGCAGCGGCACGTGGATGAGGTAGATGGCGTAGGAGGCGTTTCCGAGCAGGACGAGCCAGCGCGGGATCCCGAGCCGCCCTTCCGCCTCGCGCCGGACGAGGGGCAGCAGAAGCAGCGCCAGGCCGAGGCCGAAGAGCGGCGAATAATAACGGTCGCCGCCGAGCGCGAAGAAGGCGGCGACGCAGGCGAGGCCGCCGAGGACGAGAGGCAGGTGGCGGCGGACGCGCCCTTCCATGAAGCACCAGGCGACCGCGATCCCGAAAAGGAATTCGAGGTCGATGGGCGACACGCCCGGCTGGAGCATGAACCGCAGCGGAAGGAGGGCGAGGAGGACGGCGGCCCAGCCGAGCGCCCCGAGCAGCACCCGGCCGCTCCACAGCATCAGGAAGGCGAGCGCGTAGAAGACGAGCTCGTGCTGGAGAGTCCAGGCGACGTGCAGGGAGGGCTCCGCCCCGCTCGGCAGCAGGGTCAGGGTGGAGAACCAGTTCCAGGCCTGCTCGCCGTGGCCGATCTGGGGGAGGTAGGTGTAGACGAGCGCCAGGGCGATGCCGATCGGCAGATAGGGTATGAAGATGCGGGTCAGGCGGCTTTCGGCATAATCCTTGGGCCAGCCCGGCCGCCCGGTGCGGTCGCGATTGGTGAAATAGATGATGAAGCCCGACAGGACGAAGAAGAAGTCGACGCCGAGATAGCCATAGGCCATCGCCGCCGAGAGGGCGCCGGGCAGCGGGCCGACCTGCTGCGAGACGTAGGTGTCGGCATGGTGGCAGACGACCGCCATGGCGGCGAGGCCCCTCCCCGCCTGCAGGCTGTCCAGCGCGGCTTTGCGGGCGGCATTCGGGGCGGTCGCCATCGCCCCGCCTGTGGATCAGCGGCGGCGGCCAAGTCAATCGGCCGCCCGCATCGGTAGTGTCTCAGTTTGAATCTCGGGTGAGTTGCTGATATAAGACACGAGTCGCCACAAGCGGCGATGAAAGGAAGGTTCGCTTTGAAGCTCTTCACCTGGCTTCTTACGAGCCACGCCGTAAATTTAGCCCCGATTTTGGGGCCGGTTGCTCCCCACGGCTTAGCCCGCGCTCGGGCAGGGGAAAAGCAGCACGCAGCCTAACGTTGGCGACGAGCGCACGGAGGGCCCCGGACGCGGGGCCCTCCACCTTAGACTGCTCGCTTCTTGTACGGGCCGCGCGGCTTCGGAGCCGGAGCCATCGCATCGATCTTAGCTACGATATCCTCCATCGACCACAGCCGATCCGTAATCCCGGCAGCCATGGCTGGCGACATGCGGAGCGTCTTATGGACCCGCACGAAGTTGTAGAACGCGAAGTAGAGCGCCAGCGCGTGAATGTGGTTGTCCAGCTTTTTTGAGAAAGCATTCGTCAGCCGCGTGAAGCGCCGCATCGACATCCGCATGGTAAGGTTCTGCCGCTCAACGTAGCTGGTCGAGACGTGATCGATGTCCGGGTTGTCCATCACCTTCACCTTGCGGGCGCCGATGCACTGAGCGGGGCTGTAGCGGCCCGGAGCGGTGATCGTAGGGCCATAAAGCTTGACGAGCTGCGCATAGCGCACGTCGCTCCCGAAAGCGGCCTCGACGGCGTCGGGGTAGGCGCTGTGGCCGTCCGTGGTGATTTGAACCTTGTTCGTGATGCGGCTGCGCAGATCGTCCATCAGCGCCAAGGCCGACTGTCCGGAGCGGTCGCCGACGAAGTAGGAAACGATCAGCTTGGTTTCGGCCTCAATCGCCGTCCAGGTCCAGACATCGCCCGCGCCTTCCGGAGCGGCCTTCGCCGTGGCGACGTTCTTTTCCTTCGCGTGACAGAACGACCAAATTCCGTCGCACTGGATGCGGCGCGCCCGCACCTTCCGGACATTCTCGTCGTGGATGGCAAGACAGGCTTCCCCGGCCTCGACAAGCAGCTTCGACACCGTGTTGATCGACACGTCCGCAACGCGGCTGATCGAACGCATGGACGAGCCCTCCACCAGCGTGGAGAGGATTTGGACGCGCTTGGCGAGGGGCAGCCTGTTCATGCCCCAACCAATATGAACTTACTTGCTAACCCTCAAGCACGTTTTTTCAGTTTCATCTCCGCCAGAGCCTTCGCGACGCGTTCACCCACGCGATTCGCGGAACGCTCCACAACCTGCGACAAGTTTTTGTCGAGTTCGGAATGGTTTGGGCGACCATCGCCGTACGACGATTCGTAGTCGCTCCGCTCGTTCATGCCTGCTCTCCTCCGTCTGGCGGCTGAAGTCTACGCTTAAAATAACGCGGGTTCAAGTCTTTGGTGAAATAATGTTTGCGCTTTATCCACACAAATCCTTCGTGTCGGCTGATAAACGCAACGTCAACAGGCCCACCTACCGTTGCCTGTTCTGAAGAAGCTTTCCGCTCAATCGCGGTAATGCTCACTAGCGCCTCGGCAAGTTCTATGGTCTCCTGCTTCGGCATCAAGGCAACCATTTCATTAAAGTCGTTCTGGAATTTCGCCTTTGCGTCCTTCCAGAACTGAGTCCTAAACTCGTTGTGAGTCTCTTGAATGATAACATCAAAGGCTGCGCCCGCTTGATCCGCTGGAACCCCAGCGGCTGTTAGGGCATCCACGAGACTTTGCTTTGCACTTGTCAGAGAGCGCTCAATAAACTCACTGCTCTTGTTAACGAACTGCTGATCGGCGCCGGAAAGAATTCGATCGGCCACATCTGTTTGAGCAAACGAGATGACGCGCCCCGGCGTGTCCGTTCGGTCGATGGTAAGGCCATCATCGTGGGAGAATTTGAGTCTCCCGCAGACCGCACCGTCAATCTCGGCCATCGCCAACGAGGGGAAAAGATCGCCTGGAGCATAGCCCGCTATGATGATGCCCGTAGTGAATCCGGAGCGACGCCTGCTTAAAAGGGCGGCCGCAACCATTCGCTTCAGAACTACCCCGACACGGCGCGGGATCTCTATCGGGGCAAAGCGGGTCTTGATCACGCGATTTAAAATGGGCCCGTAGGCGGTGAGCACGTCCTGAACGGTTAGGTCCGGAAGGCTATCAGCGCGCTTGGCCGCTTCGAAGCGGGCGTGCCGCCGCTTAGCCTCGTCCCTAACCAATTGAACCAACCGCTCCCCGGCCTCGCCATCGCCCACATCTTCACGCAATATTCGACGGGAAACCGTCTGCTTAATTTGTTCGAACAACTCCATTGCGACCCAGCAAATAAACCGGGCCTCAGCATCCTCATCATAGGCCTTGTGGCCCCTAACGAAGTCGAGGAACTGAACCAAAGTCTCTTGTAGCGTTTCCTTGCGCTCCTGAGCTTCGCGCTCGCGGAAGTCCTTTATAAGCAGCTCCCAAGGAACTCCTAGCCAGTCCATATTCCCATTGATCATCAGTCCTACGGGATGGGCTAGATCAAGCTCGAAGAGCTTATCGCCGGTATCAAATACCTTGTTCTTGTTTGGGCCCGTAATTGTAACAGCGCTATCCGTTGCAAGCGCGACACCTATCCTGTTGATGACTACGGCTTCAGTAGTCACTTGGCTTTGCTCGCCGTTTTCGCCCACCGCGACGCAGCCGCGGCCCGCGCAATCTCGGCGCGCCGTTCTGGAGACATCCGTTCGGCGCGCGCCTTTCCACCACGGCGGCCCATCTCAGCGGCCGCCGTCGTTATCATCTCACGCTCGTCTTCGATTTCACCGGTGGCGATCTTCCCGATCATCACGGCGCGAGCTATGGCGTCCACTGGACGTCTCTCGCCGCGCGGCCCCTTTGGCATGGTTTGGCTCCTGCTTTGCGCTAAGCATACAGGATTTATCCCAATCCGCGAGAGGGAATTTGAAACTGAGACACCACCCCCGCATCCCCTCAATCCTCGGCGATCAGGCTGTGGCGGCCGGTGTCGCGCATCCGCACGTAGACGATCAGCGACAGAGCGCACATCCCCGCGACATACCAGTAGAAGCCGCGCTCCATCCCCTCGCTCTTGAACCACAAGGCGACATATTCGGCGGTGCCGCCGAACAGGGTGTTGGCGAGCGCATAAGGCAGCGCGACGCCGAGGGCGCGGATGTGGGCGGGGAAGAGCTCCGCCTTCACCACGGCGTTGATCGAGGTGTAGCCGGTGACGGCGACCAGCGCGGCGAGGACCAAGGCGAAGGCCGCCAGCGGGCTGCGCACCTGCTCCAGCGCGACGAAGATCGGAACGGTGAGCAGGGTCCCGGCCACTCCGAAGGCGACCATCAGCGGCTTGCGGCCGACCCGGTCGGAGAGCGCGCCCGCCGCCGGCTGGAGGAGCATGTAGACGAGGAGGGCGAGGGCGGTGATCGCGGTCGCCGTCTCGCGCCCGAAGCCCGACGTGTTGACGAGGAATTTCTGCATGTAGGTCGTGTAGGCGTAGAAGGCGAGCGTGCCGCCGGCGGTCAGCGCCATGACCAGCAAGGCGGCGCCCGGATGGTCGCGGAAGAGCGTCCAGCCGCTCGACCGGGGCCGCGCCTCCCGCTTCGCGTTGTGGAAGCTCCGAGTCTCGGCGAGGCGGCGGCGCAGGACGAAGACGACGACCGCCAGCGCCGCGCCGACGGCGAAGGGGATGCGCCATCCCCACGCCTCAAGCGCCCGCTCCGGCATCGCCGCCTGGAGGACGAGGAGGAGGGCGAGCGCGATCAGCTGCCCGGAGATGAGCGTCACATATTGGAAGCTCGAATAGAAGCCGCGGTGGCGGCGCTCCGCCATCTCGCTCAGATAGGTGGCGCTGGCGCCATATTCGCCGCCGACGCTCAGCCCCTGAAGCATCCGCGCGAGGACGAGCAGGGCCGGCGCGGCGGCGCCGATCGAGGCGTAGCCCGGGGTCAGCGCGATCATCAGCGAACCGGCGCACATCAAGGTGACGGAGAGGGTCAGGCCCGCCTTGCGGCCGCGCCGGTCGGCATAGACGCCCATCGCCCAGGCGCCGACCGGGCGCATCACGAAGCCGACGGCGAAGATGGCGGCGGCGTTCAGCAGCTGCGCGGTCTGGTCGGCCTTGGGGAAGAAGACGGGCGCGAAATAGAGGGTGAAGGCGGAATAGGCGTACCAGTCGTACCATTCGACGAGATTGCCCGCCGAGCCGCCGGCGATGTTGAGGAGGCGGTGGCCGCGGGAGGGCCCGGCCCCGCTCACCAGATGCCGACCGCCGCCCTGACGTCGCGCATCGTCGCCTCGGCCCGCGCCGCCGCCGCCTCCGCCGAGCGCCCCAGCATCGCCATCAGCTCACCTTCCTCGCTCCGAAGCGCGTGGAAGCGGCGCTGGATCGGCTCCAGCCCGGCGATCACCGCCTCCGCCACCCCCGTCTTGAGAGCGCCATAGCCTTGGCCGTCGAAGCGCCGCAGCGCCTCGTCCCAGCTTCCGCCGGCGAAGGCGTGATAGATGGTGAGGAGGTTCCTGACGCCGGCGCCGGGATCCTCGGCATCCACGGCGGTCCTTGAATCGGTCTTGGCCGACTTGAGCTTCTTGAGGATGACGGCGGGCTCGTCGAGCAGGCCGATGGCGTGGCGCGGATTGGTCGAGCTCTTCGACATCTTCGCCTCGGGATCGTCCAGCCCCATGACCCGCGCCCCGACCTTCTGGACCATGATCTCGGGCCGGGTGAAATGATAGCCGAACAGCCCCTCGAAGCGCTGGGCGATGTCCTGGGTGATCTCGACATGCTGCCGCTGGTCCTCGCCCACCGGGACGAGGTCGGTGTGATAGAGGAGGATGTCGGCGGCCTGAAGGATCGGATAGGCATAGAGGCCGACGCCGACCGATTCCTGCCCCTCCGACTTCGACTTGAACTGGGTCATCCGGTTCATCCAGCCCATCGGCGTGACGCAGTTGAGGATCCAGGCGAGCTCGGCATGCTCGCGCACCTGGCTCTGGAGGAAGATGATCGACTTGTCCGGATCGATCCCGCAGGCGACGTAGAGCGCCGCGACGTCGAGGCTGCTCGCGCGCAGCCGCTTCGCCTCGATCGCCTCGGGGATGGTGAGGGCGTGGAGATCGACGACGCAGAAGATGTTGTCGTGCTTGTCCTGCTCGCGCACCCACAGCGAGATGGCGCCGATGAGGTTGCCCAGGTGCAGCACGCCGGTCGGCTGGATGCCGGAGAAAATCGTCTTCCTGGTCTTGGGCCCGGCCAAGGTCTGCGCTCCTGAAGAAGGTGAGAGGCGCCGTAACGTGGCGGGCGCCCGCTAGGCAAGCGGGGAGGCGCAGGGTAGCGTCGCCGCCATGAGCAAGCCCGTCCTCCACGACTATTTCCGCTCCTCGGCCTGCTACCGCGTTCGGATCGCGCTCAACCTCAAGGGCGTCGACTATCGGGCGGTGTCGGTGAACCTGCTGGAGGGGGCGCAGAGGTCGGAGGACTACAAGGCGGCGAACCCCCAGGGCCTGGTGCCGATGCTGGAGATAGACGGCCACCGCCTGACCCAGAGCCTCGCCATCATCCTCTATCTCGACGGCACGAGGCCGTCGCCGCCGCTCCTCCCGCCCCATCCCGCCGACGCGGCCCATGCGCGGGCGCTTGCGCTCGCGCTCGCCGTCGCTTGCGACATCCACCCGCTGAACAACCTCAGGGTGCTCAAATATCTGAAGGACGAGCTCGGCCAGCCGCAGGAGGCGCGCGACGCCTGGTACCGGCACTGGGTGACCGAAGGCTTCGAGGCGCTTGAGGCGATGGCCGCGCCGCGGGCCGGGCGCTTCCTGTTCGGCGACACCCCCACGCTCGCCGACGTCTGCCTCGTGCCGCAGATGTTCAACGCCCGCCGCTTCGAGGTGCCGCTCGACGCCTATCCGACGCTGGTCCGGGCCGACTCCGAGGCGAGCGCGCTCGAGCCCTTCGCCCGGGCGCATCCCGACGCTATAGCGGCGGCAGCATAGGAGCAGCGCGATGGGCCGAATCGAAGCGATCAACCGGGACATGGGCGGGCTGGCGCCGCTCCGGACGGTGGAGATACCCTCGCTCGAGGGCAAGGTGAGCGAGGAGGAGTGGCGGATCCGCGTCGACCTCGCCGCAGCCTACCGGCTCGTCGCCCACCACGGCTGGGACGACCTCATCTTCACCCATCTCTCCGCCCGGATCCCGGGGCCGGAGCATCATTTCCTGCTCAACCCCTACAACCTCATGTTCGAGGAGGTGACCGCCTCCAGTCTCGTCAAGGTCGACGTCGAGGGCCGGCCGGTCGAGCCCTCGCCCTTCATCACCAACCCGGCGGGCTTCACCATCCATTCGGCGATCCACATGGCGCGCGAGGACGCCCACGCCGTCATCCACCTCCATACGCCCCACGGCCAGGCGGTCTCGGCCCATGGCGACGGGCTGCTGCCGCTGACCCAGACGGCGATGCTGATCCGCGACGAGGTCGCCTATCACGATTACGAGGGAGTCGCCGTCGACCTCGACGAGCGCGAGCGGATCGTCGCCGACCTCGGGTCGAAGGGCGCGATGCTGCTCAGGAACCACGGCACCCTCGCGGTCGGCGAGACGGTCGGCGAGGCCTTCATCCGCATCTACTTCCTGGAGCGCGCCTGCCAGGCGCAGATCCTCGCTCTGTCGGCCGGCGAGGGCAATCTCAACAACCCGCCCCAGGGGGCGCCCGAGGTCGCCGCCGAGCAGGGCAAGGTCGGCCTCAAGATGGCGGCCCGCGCCCTCGCCTGGCCGGCTTTGCTGCGCAAGGCCTATCGGCTCGACCCCGGCTTCGCGACGTAAGGCTCCTCCCCGGGCGGGGGGGGGATCATCCGCTCCCGTAGCGGTCCCTCAGCACCTTCTTGTCGATCTTGCCGGTGCCGAGCTTCACCAGCGGCGAATCGTGGACCCAGATCCGGACCGGGATCTTGTAGGGCGCGATCCGCCCTTCGAGGAACGCCCTCAGCCGCTCGCCGGTGAGGTCGCGGTCGGTCTCGCAATAGACCGCCGCGGCGGGCACCTCGCCGAGCCGCTCGTCGGGGATTCCGAACACCGAGGCCTCCGACACGGAGGGGTGGGCGTAGATCGCCGCCTCGACCTCCTGGCAGCTGATATTCTCGCCGCCGCGGATGATGATGTCCTTCTTGCGGTCGACGATGAACAGATATTCGTCCTCGTCGAGATAGCCGATGTCTCCGGTGCGTAGGTAGAGGTCGGCCGTGAAGGCGGCGGCGGTGGCCTCGGGATCGTCCCAATAGCCGCGGATGTTGGACGCGGCGCGGATGGCGATCTCGCCGCGCTCGCCCGGCGGCAGGTGCCGGTCGTTCTCGCCCAATATGGCGATCTCGACGATCGGCTTGTGGGGCCGGCCCGTGGAGGAGGGCTTGTCCGCGTAATTCTGCCAGAAGTTGCCGCAGCCGGCCGCGTTGGTCTCGGTGAGGCCGTAGCCGAGCGCCGGCTGGGCGCTTCGGAAGCTCTGCTGCAGCCGCTTGACGTGGGCGACGGGCCTCGCCGCGCCGCCGGCGGCGATGTCGGTGAGCGAGCTGAGGTCGTATCTGTCGCGGTCGGGATGCTGCATCATCTCGAGGCTCATCGTCGGGACGCCGACGAAATAGGTGATCTTCTCCTCCGCGATCAGGCGCAGCGCCTCGCCCGGGTCCCATTTCGCCATCAGCACCATGGTCCGGCCGATGACGAAGCTGTTGAGGAGCACCGGCACCTCGCCGGTCACGTGGAAGAGCGGCACGTTGACCAGGGTCTTGGGCGGGTTGGCGGGCGGGCGGCCCTCATGCTCCATGATCGCCAGCAGCGAGAGCAGGCCGATCGTGTAGGCGTAGAGGCCGGTGGTGACGGCACGGTGGGTGGAGAGCGCGCCCTTCGCCGTGCCGGTTGAGCCGGAGGTGAAGAGGATCGTCGCGTCGTCCTCGGGGCCGATCTCCGGCAAGGGCGCGTCGCCGCCGCCGCGCGCGAAGAGCGGCGCCAGCGCTTCCTCGATCGGCCGGTCGACGGGCAGCACCGCCGCCGGCACGTCGAGGCCGCAGGCGCCGAGGCGGGAGCCGCGCGGCGCATCGCACAGGACGAGGCTGGGCCGGGTCAGGCGGAGGCCGTGGGCGAGCTCGTCGGGCTGCCACCAGCCGTTGACCAGGGTCGCGATCGCGCCCGCCTTCAAGGCCGCGATGTAGCAGACGATCCAGGCGGGGCAGTTGCGCATCGCGATGGCGACCCGGTCGCCCTTCTTCACGCCCCATCCGCCGACGAGCGCGTGGGCGAGCCGCGTCGCGGCGGCGTTCACCTCGCCGAAGGTCAGCCGCTCGCCGTCCGCAACCACCGCGTCGGTCGCGGCATGGAGCATGCAGAAGGCGTCGAACATGGCCGGCAGGGTCGGCGGCAGATTGGTGACGATCGCCCGCCCCTGCTCGTCATGGCCGATCTGGATGCGGCCGCCCGGTCCCGTCACCTCGGCAAGGGCGGCGTCCACCTTGCGGTCGAGCTCGCTCGGCATCCGTTTCTCCTCGCCCTTCCCGTTTGTCCTCTCCCCTCCTAATAGGGGCTCACGCGGGAGGGGGAAGCCTTGATCCATTCCTTACTGACATCTCTGGTAACGACCGGCGGGACGAGCTGGAACAGCCTCGGCCTCGATCCGGTGGCGGTGTCGATCGGCCCGCTCGACATACGCTGGTATTCGCTCGCCTATCTGTCGGGCATCCTGCTCGGCTGGTGGTACCTCCTGAAGCTGATCGACCGGCCCGGCGCGCCGATGGCGCGGCGGCATGCCGACGACATGGTCTTCTACGCCACGCTCGGCATCATCCTCGGCGGACGGCTTGGCTACGTGCTTTTCTACCGCCCCGGCTTCTATTTCCACAACCCTCTGGAAATATTGAAGATTTGGGACGGCGGCATGTCCTTTCACGGTGGCGTGATCGGAACGACGCTGGGAATAATCTACCTTGCCCGCACCAACGGCCTCAACTGGCTGCGAATCCACGATTACGTCGCCTGCTGCACCCCGTTCGGCCTGTTCTTCGGGCGCCTCGCCAATTTCGTGAACCACGAGCTGTGGGGGCGGACCACCGACGTGCCCTGGGCGGTCCGCTTCCCCGAGGTCCAGAACGGCCTGCTCGTCACCGGCCCGCCCCGCCACCCGAGCCAGATCTACGAAGCCGGCCTCGAGGGCATCCTCCTGTTCGCCGTCCTGTGGTTCTTCTTCTGGAAGACAGACGCCCGCTACCAGCCGGGCAAGCTGGTCGGCATCTTCCTCCTCGGCTACGGCCTCAGCCGCTTCTTCGTCGAATTCTACCGGGAGGCGGACGAGCAGCTGATGGACTTCGCGCACCGCACGCATCTCCACATGGGCCAGTGGCTGTCGCTGCCGATGATCCTCGGCGGCGTCTATCTGATCGCCACCGCTAAGCGCCGGCGCGAGCGGGTCGAGCCGTTCGCCGGGACCGAGAGCGTTGCCTAGGAATCCCCTCCCTGCACGCAGGGAGGGGTCAGGGTGGGTACGTCAATGAAGGGCAGTGATTCTCCGGATACGAACCCACCCCCGGCCCCTCCCTGCGGGCAGGGAGGGGGGACGCTTGGCGACCGACTCCAGCGCCTGATCGAGGCGTCCGGCCCGATCAGCGTCGCCGACTACATGGCCCTCGCCAACGCCCATTATTACGCCTCGCGCGATCCGTTCGGCCGGGGCGGCGACTTCACCACCGCGCCCGAGATCAGCCAGATGTTCGGCGAGTTGGTCGGCTTATGCCTCGCCGACGCCTGGGACCGGGCCGGACGACCGGCCGGCGCGCACTACGTCGAGCTCGGCCCCGGCCGCGGCACGCTGGCCGAAGATGCGTTGCGCGCGATGCGCGCGGCCGGGCTCGAGCCGCCCGTGGAGCTGGTCGAGACCAGCCCGCTCCTGCGCCGCGCACAGGCGCAGCGGGTGCCGCGGGCGCGCTGGCACGACGCGCTTGACTCGCTGCCCAGCGACGGCCCGCTGCTCGTCGTCGCCAACGAATTCTTCGACGCCCTACCCGCCCGCCAGCTCGTCGCCGCGCCCGACGGCTGGCGCGAGCGGCGGGTGGCGGTGGAGGAGGACCGGTTCGTGCCCAGGGCCGGGCCCCCTTTCCCGGCCGGGAGCCTTCCCGAATCGGTCCGCGGCGCGCCCCAGGGGACCGTGGTCGAGGCGTCTCCGGCCTCGCTCGGGATCGTCCGCCTTCTCGCCCAGCGGCTCGCGCGCCAGGGCGGGATCGCGCTGATCGTGGATTATGGCCACGCGCGGACCTCCGCCGGCGAGACTCTCCAGGCCGTCCGCAACCATGCTTATGCCGACCCCTGGGTCGAGCCGGGCGAGAGCGATCTCACCGTCCATGTCGATTTCGAGGCGCTCGCCGCGGCGGCCCTCGGCGAAGGCGTTCGGGCGTTCGGGCCGGCGCCGCAGGGCGTCTGGCTGGGGCGCCTCGGGATCGTCGAGCGGAGCGCGGCGCTCGCCGCTGCCGCGCCGCGCCGGCGGATCGAGATCGAAGGCGCCCGCGACCGGCTGACGGCGCCGGAGCAGATGGGGAGCCTGTTCAAGGTGCTGGCGCTCGCAGCCGCGCAATGGCCGGACCCGGCGGGCTTCGAATGACCGGCTCTCGCGACGCGACCCTTGCCGACCTGCCGGTCATCGACGCGCTGTTCAGGACCAGCTTCGTCGAGACCTTCGGCCATCTCTACCGGGAGGAGGATCTCGCCGCCTTCCTTGCCCGGTTCACGCCGGAGGCGTGGCGGCAGGAGTTCACCGACCCCGCCTACCGGTTTCGCCTCGGCCTCGCCGGCGACGAACCCGCCGGCTTCGCCAAAATCTCTCCGGTGACGCTGCCGGTCACTCCGGAGGCGCCGGCGCTGGAGCTGAGGCAGCTCTACCTGACGAAGCGCTTCCACGGGCTGGGCGTCGCCGGCCTGCTAATGGACTGGGTGTTGGCGCAGGCGCGGCAGAGGGGCGCAAAGGAGCTCTACCTGACGGTCTGGACCGGCAACGGCCGCGCCAAGGCCTTCTACCGCCGCTACGGCTTTACCTATGTCGCGCCCTACGCCTTCATGGTCGGGGAGCAGGCCGACGAGGACGAGATATGGCGGCTGAGGCTGGGATGAACGTCGAGGTCCTGAGGGCGGCGGCGCTCGGCGGCGTCCGCCATGGCTTCCTCGGCCGCAGCGGCGGGGTCTCGGCCGGGGTCTGCTCCGGCCTCAACGTCGGGCTGGGCTCGGGCGACGACCGCGAGTCGATCGTGGAGAATCGCCGCCGCGCCGTCGACGCGGTGGCGCCGGGCGCCGGCCTCGTCACCCTCCACCAGGTCCATTCCGGCGACGCGCTTGCGGTCGCGGCCCCCTGGCCCGACGCCGAGCGGCCCCGCGCCGACGGCATGGCGACCGATCGCCCCGGCCTCGCCCTCGGCATCCTCACCGCCGATTGCGCGCCCGTCCTCTTCGCCGATGCCGGCGCGGGCGTGGTCGGCGCCGCCCATGCCGGCTGGAAAGGCGCACTCGGCGGGATCGTCGAGGCGACGGTGCGAGCGATGGAGACGCTCGGCGCGGAACGGGGGCGGATCGCGGCGGCGGTGGGGCCGTGCATCGCCCGCCGTTCCTACGAGGTGGACGAGGCCTTCCTTCGCCGCTTCGCCGAGGCCGACGAGGCGAGCGAGCGCTTCTTCTCCTCGGGCCGGACGGAGGGACGCTACCAGTTCGACCTCGAGGGCTTCGTCCTCTCCCGCCTCGCCGCCGCGGGGCTGAGGCGGATAGAGGCGCTGGGCGAGGACAGCTATTCCCAGCCGGACCGCTTCTTCAGCTACCGCCGCGCCACCCACCGCGGCGAGCCGGACTACGGCCGCCAGATCGCCCTCATCGCCGCGGACTAGGCCGACCCGCCGAAAACACCCCTCCCCGAGGGGAGAGAGGGGGAGCCTGTCGGACCGACCGGAAAAACCCCTCTCCCCAAGGGGGGAGAGGGTAGGGAGAGGGGGCTCGGCTTCGGAGGGATATCGCGGCGGCGGTACCCCCTCACCCCAACCCTCTCCCCCCAGGGGGAGAGGGGGTTGAAGGCGCCCTTCCCCCTGGGAGAGAGAGGGTTGAGGGGGCCCTTGCCCACTGGGGGGCAGGGGCGAACGGCCGTCCGTCCCGGCGCGGGAAACCGCGTGGCGCAGGATCGTTACGCTGGCGATGCGCGATTTCTCCCAGTTGCTCGACGCCCTCGTCTACACCCGCTCGCGCAACGGCAAGCTCAAGCTGATCGGCGACTATCTTCGGCGCACGCCCGATCCCGACCGCGGCTACGCCCTCGCCGCGTTGACGGGGGAGCTCGACCTTCCGGGCGTGAAGCCGGCGGCGATTCGGGGGATCGTCGAGGAACGGGTGGACCCCACCCTCTTCTACATGAGCTGGGACTATGTCGGCGACATGGCCGAGACGGTGTCGCTTCTGTGGCCGAAGCCCGAGGAGCCCGCCGAGCTGGACGACGGCACCTTGCGCATCGCCGCCGTCGTCGAGCGGCTGCAGACGCTCGGCCGGGCCGAGGCGCCCGCCGCGCTGGCGCGGATGCTCGACCATCTCGACGCGTCGGGCCGCTACGCCCTCCTGAAGCTCGCCACGGGCGAGCTGCGCATCGGAGTCTCAGCGCGTCTGGCGAAGACCGCGCTGGCTTCGGCCTTCGGCCTCGACGTCGACGCGGTGGAGGAGGTGTGGCACGGCCTCGGGCCGCCCTATCTGCCGCTCTTCGCCTGGGCGGAGGGGCGCGGCGCCCAGCCGACGACCGAGAACGTGCCCGTCTTCCGGCCTTTCATGCTCGCCCATCCGCTCGAAGAGCTGCGCCTCTCGATGGAGGATTATGCGGCCGAGTGGAAATGGGACGGCATTCGCGTCCAGATCGTCCGCGCCGGCGGCGAGACCCGCCTCTACAGCCGCGCCGGCGACGATATCAGCCGCAGCTTCCCGGAGGTGGCCGAGGCCTTCGACGCCGACGGCGCGGTCGACGGCGAATTGCTCGTCAAGGGGGAGTTCCAGGGCGCCGAGGAGCATGGCGGCGGCGCGGCCAGCTTCAACGCGCTCCAGCAGCGGCTCGGCCGCAAGGCCGTCTCGGCGCGGATGCTGAAGGACTATCCCGCCTTCGTCCGGCTCTACGACATATTGTTCGACGGACAGGAGGACCTGCGCGCCCTCCCCTGGTCGGAGCGGCGCGCCCGCCTGGCGGCCTTCGTGCCGCGCCTCGATCCGGAGCGCTTCGACCTCTCCGCCACCATCGAGGCGGAGAGCTTCGAGGCCCTCGAGGCGATACGCGCCGGCGCCCGCGACGCGGCGATCGAGGGGGTGATGCTCAAGCGCCGCGACAGCCCCTACGTGGGCGGGCGCCGCACCGGCCTGTGGTACAAGTGGAAGCGCGACCCGCTCACCGCCGACTGCGTGCTGATGTACGCCCAGCGCGGCAGCGGCAAGCGGTCCTCTTATTATTCGGACTATACGTTCGGCTGCTGGGCCGAGGGCGGCGAGCTGCTCCCGGTCGGCAAGGCCTATTTCGGGTTCACCGACGAGGAGCTGAAGTTCCTCGACCGCTGGATACGCGGCCACACCGTCCAGCGCTTCGGGCCGGTGCGGGAGGTGGAGAAGAGCCTCGTCCTCGAGGTCGCGTTCGATTCGATCCACGAGAGCCGCCGCCACAAATCCGGCCTCGCCATGCGCTTCCCCCGCATCTCCCGGATCCGCACCGACAAGCCGGCGGCGGAGGCGGACCGGGTCGAGACTCTGAAAAGGATGGCGAGCTAGGATTTCCCTCCCTGTGTGCAGGGAGGGGGGTGTCGCTAGTTCGCCCCTGCATATCTGCCGTTCAGGTAGACTAGGGGATCCACCCCTTCGCGCACCGCCACCTCCTCCACCTGGCCGATGAAGATGCTGTGGGTGCCGAAGCGGTGATGGTCGATGCGCCGGCACAGGAAGCTGGCCTGCGCATCGATGAGGCGCGGCGGTCGCTCGCAATCGACCGTCCAGCCGTCGACGAAGCGCAGCGCCTGGTGCTTGCGGTCGGCGAAGATGCGGGCGATCTCCTCCTGGTCGCGGTGGAGGACGTTGACCCGGAAGTGGGAGACGTCCTCCATCCGGCCGTGCATCGCCGCGGTGCGGTTGATGCACACCAGCAGGCTCGGCGGGTCGAGCGAGATGGACGACATGGCGGTGGCGGTGATCCCCATCGGCTCGCCGCCGACGCAGATGGTGATGACGTTCACCGTCGAGGCGATGCGCCGCATCGCCTGGCGGAAGCTGTCGGGGAGGGCGGCGTCGGCCTCGCTCATCACGCTGCTTCCACTGGCCCTTTGGCGGCCGAGACTCAAGGGCGCCTTCTGGCCTCGCGCGCATCCGATGGCTAGATGAGCCGGGTGAACCCTTTCGACGTCGTCATCGTGGGCGCCGGCCATGGCGGGGCGCAGGCCGCCATCCAGCTGCGCCAGCTCGGCTTTGCCGGCTCCATCGCGCTGGTCGGCGCGGAGCCGGAGCCGCCCTACGAGCGCCCGCCGCTCTCCAAGGAATATCTGGCGGGGGAGAAGCCGTTCGAGCGGCTGCTGATCCGGCCGGAGGCCTTCTGGGCCGAGCGGCAGGTGGAGATCGTCACCGGCACGCGCATCGTGGCGGTCGACCCGCGAAGCCGGACGGTCTCGGCCGAGGGCGGCGCGGCGTTCCGCTACGGCAGCCTCGTCTGGGCGACGGGAGGGACTCCGCGCCGGCTGCGCTGCGAAGGGGGAGACCTCGAGGGCGTGCACGTCGTGCGCTGCCGCGCCGAGGTGGACTCCATCCTTCGCGAGCTGCCCGGGGTCGAGCGGGTGGCGGTGATCGGCGGCGGCTATATCGGGCTCGAGGCCGCGGCGGTGCTTCGCAAGCTCGGCAAGGAGGTGGTGCTGGTCGAGGCGCTGGACCGCGTCCTCGCCCGGGTGGCCGGCGAGGAGATATCCCGCTTCTACGAGGCCGAGCACCGCGCCCGCGGAGTCGACATCCGCCTCGGCGCGGCGGTCGAGAGCCTCGTCGGGGCGGGCGGCCGGGTCTCCGGGGTGCGGCTCCGGACCGGCGAGCGCATCGAGGCGCAGATGGCGATCGTCGGGATCGGAATCGATGCCGCGGCCGAGCCGCTGCTCGCCGCGGGGGCGGAGGGCGCCAACGGCGTCGACGTCGACCCGTTCTGCCGCACCTCCCTGCCCGGCGTCTATGCCGTCGGCGACTGCGCGGCGCACGAGAACCGCTATGCGGGCGGCCTTCGAGTCCGGCTCGAATCGGTGCAGAACGCCGCCGACCAGGCGACGGTCGCCGCGAAGGCCATTGTCGGGCGCCCGGAGCCCTATGCGGCGATGCCCTGGTTCTGGTCGAACCAATATGAACTCAAGCTTCAGACCGCCGGCCTCTCGGTCGGCCACGACGCGACGCTCCTGCGCGGCCGGCCCGAAAGCCGGAGCTTCTCGCTCCTCTATCTGCTGCGCGGCCGGGTGCTGGCGGCGGACAGCGTCAATGCCGTCCGCGACTATGTCCAGGTACGCAGCCTCATCGAGGCAAGGACGGTCGCCGACCCGGCGAAGCTTGCCGACCCGGACGTGCCGCTCAAATCGCTAGCGGGATGAGTAGCCGGCGAGGATCTCGCACGCCCAGCGGGCGGCGGCGAGGGCGCTGAGGTTCCCCACGTCGAGACTGGGATCGAGCTCGGTGAGGTCGACGAGGCGGACCCGGCGCTCGGCGGCGAGGCGGCGCGCGGCGGCGAAGAACATCGCCGCCGGCATTCCGCCCGGCCTCGCCCCCGGCGCGCCCGGCAGCTGCGCGCGGTCGATCACGTCTATGTCGAAGTCCACCATCAGCACCTCCTTGTGCGCGAGGCGGCCGAGCGCTTCGTCCAGCACCGCGTCGATCCCCCGCGCGGCGCAGTCGGCGAGGGTGAAGACGCCGATCCCCGCCCCTTCGGCATCGCGGTGCATCTTGGCGGTGTTGGCGAAGGGGGCGAGGCCGATCTGGCAGACGTTCCAGCCGGGAAGGCCGTCCTCGAGAAGGCAGCGTATGGGGTTGCCGTTCATCGGCCCGCCGTCGGTCTCGCGCATGTCGAAATGGGCGTCGAGCGTGATCAGGCCGACCCGGTCGAGCGGGACGCCGAGGCCGTGGGCGGCGGGGCGGGTGACGGCGTTGTTGCCGCCGAGGAGGAGGGTCAGCGCGTGCCCGCGCACGGCGCCGGCCACGGCGTCCCGGATCGCTCCGAACCCGTCGGCGGGGGACAGGCCCCGGACGGCGACGTCGCCGAGGTCCGCCAGCGCCGTCCCGATCTCCCGCCGGGTCTCCAGATCGTAGGTGCTCATCCGGCGCAGGGCGGCGCGGACCGTCTCGGGGGCGAGATCGCAGCGGCCCGGCGTGACGGAGCCGGCCTCCATCGGCGCGCCGAGGATCGCCACCTCGCCGTCCGCGCCGATCAGGTCCGCAATCGATTTCCAGCTCATCGCTTGGCCCTTGTACCGGCTCCGGCGTAAGAAGCGAGGCATGTGGGACCGGCTCCTCACCAATTGCCACGTCGCGACGATGGAGCCCGGCGTCCCCGGCGCCTTCGGGGCGATCGCCGACGGCGCGGTCGGGATACAGGACGGCCGAATCGTCCGTGTCGGTCGCCGCATCGATCTCGCCGGCTACCGGGCGCAGCGCATCGAGAATCTCGGCGGCGCCTGGGTGACTCCGGGGCTCATAGACTGCCACACTCATCTCGTCTTTGCCGGCGACCGCGCCGCCGAGTTCGAGCAGCGCCTGAACGGCGCCAGCTACGAGGAGATCGCCCGCGCCGGGGGCGGCATCGTCTCGTCGGTGAAGGCGACCCGCCTGGCCAGCCTCGAGCTTCTCGTCGAGCAGGCGAGGCCGCGGCTGAAGGCGCTGATGCGAGGCGGCGTGACGACGATCGAGATCAAGTCCGGCTACGGCCTCGATCTGCCCAGCGAGATGAAGATGCTCCGCGCCGCGAAGGCGCTCGGCGACAGCGAGGCGATCCGGGTCGTGCCGACGCTTCTGGCGTTGCACGCCCTTCCGCCGGAGCATGCGCGGAGCCGGGACGAATATGTGCGGATGGCGGTCGAGGAGATGATCCCGGCGGTCGCCGACGCGGGGCTCGCCACCGCGGTCGACGCCTTTTGCGAGGAGATCGGCTTCACGCCGGACGAGGTCCGCGCCTTGTTCGAGGCGGCGGAGGAGCATGGGCTTCGCGTCAAGCTCCACGCCGAGCAGCTCTCCAATCTCTCCGGAGCGGCCCTTGCGGCGGAGTTCGGCGCGCTTTCCGCCGACCATCTCGAGCATGCGGACGAGGCGGGGGTCAGGGCGATGGCCGCCGCGAGCATGGTGGCGGTCCTCCTGCCGGGCGCCTTTTACGCCCTGAAGGAGACGAAGAGGCCGCCCGTCGCGCTGCTGCGCCGCCACGGCGTGCCGATGGCGGTGGCGAGCGACTGCAACCCCGGCACCTCGCCGGTCCTCTCGCCGACCCTGATGCTGAGCATGGCCTGCACCTTGTTCGGGCTGACGCCGGAGGAGGCGCTGGCGGGGATGACCGTCAACGCCGCGCGGGCACTGGGCCTGGAGAAGGAGGTTGGGACGGTCGCGCCCGGAAAGGCCGCGGACCTCTGCGTCTGGCGGGTGAGTCGCCCCGCCGAGCTCTGCTACTGGATCGGCCTCCCCGGCCCGGAGCGACGGATCGTCGCGGGGGAGGATGCGTGAGCGTCCTTCGATACGGGTCTTCGCCAAGCTCAGCCCCTACTCAGGATGAGCGGAGGGTGTATAGCCGCTCATCCTGAGTAGCCGGTGAGCCTGTCGAACCGGCGTATCGAAGGACCGCCTGACGGAGATTTGATGCACAGCCGACGCGACAACAGCCGCTCCATACGCGCCCGCACCGGGCCCGATCTCATCGCCAAGTCCTGGCTCACCGAAGCCGCCGTCCGGATGCTCCAGAACAACCTCGATCCGCGCGTGGCGGAGGCCCCGGAGGAGCTGGTCGTCTATGGCGGCATCGGCCGCGCCGCCCGCGACTGGGAGAGCTTCGACAGGATCGTCGAGACGCTGGAGCGGCTGGAGGAGGACGAGACCTTGCTCGTTCAGTCGGGCAAGCCGGTCGGCGTCTTCCGCACCCATGCCGACGCGCCGCGGGTGCTGATCGCCAATTCGAACCTGGTGCCGAAATGGGCGACGTGGGAGCATTTCCACGAGCTCGATCGCAAGGGCCTGATGATGTACGGCCAGATGACCGCCGGGTCGTGGATCTACATCGGCACGCAGGGCATCGTTCAGGGCACGTACGAGACCTTCGCGGAGATGGGGCGGCAGCATTATGGCGGCGACCTCAAGGGCCGCTGGATCCTGACCGCAGGCCTGGGCGGGATGGGCGGCGCCCAGCCTCTGGCGGCGGTGATGGCCGGCGCCCACTGCCTCGCCGTCGAGTGCCAGGAGAGCCGGATCGAGAAGAGGCTGGAGACGCGCTATCTCGACCGCCGCGCCGCGACGCTCGACGAGGCTCTCGAAATCCTCCGCTCCGCCGCCACGCCGACGTCCGTGGGACTGCTCGGCAACGCCGCCGAGATCCTCCCCGAGATGGTCCGTCGCGGCATCCGCCCCGACGCGGTGACCGACCAGACCTCCGCCCACGATCCGGTCAACGGCTACCTTCCGGCCGGCTGGACGGTCGATCGCTGGGTGGAGATGCGCGAGCGGGACCCCGCGTCGGTGGAGGAAGCGGCGCGGCGCTCGATGGCCGTCCATGTCGAGGCGATGCTCGCGTTCAGGGCGATGGGCGTCCCGACCTTCGACTATGGCAACAACATCCGCCAGGTGGCGAAGGACGAAGGCGTGGCGCACGCCTTCGACTTTCCCGGCTTCGTCCCCGCCTACGTCCGCCCGCTCTTCTGCCGGGGCATCGGGCCGTTCCGCTGGGCGGCGCTTTCCGGGGATCCGGAGGACATCTACCGCACCGACGCCAAGGTGAAGGAGATGATCCCGGACGACTCCCACCTCCACCGCTGGCTCGACATGGCGGCGGAACGGATCGCCTTCCAGGGACTGCCGGCGCGGATCTGCTGGGTCGGCCTCGGCCAGCGCCACCGGCTCGGCCTCGCCTTCAACGAGATGGTGGCGCGGGGCGAGCTCAAGGCGCCGGTGGTGATCGGCCGCGACCATCTCGATTCCGGCTCGGTCGCAAGCCCCAACCGCGAGACCGAGGCGATGCGCGACGGCTCCGACGCCGTCTCCGACTGGCCGCTGCTCAACGCGCTCCTCAACACCGCGTCGGGCGCGACCTGGGTGTCGCTCCATCATGGCGGCGGCGTCGGCATGGGCTATTCGCAGCATGCCGGCATGGTGATCGTCGCCGACGGCAGCGAGGCCGCCGCCCGGCGGCTCGCGCGCGTGCTGTGGAACGACCCCGCCACCGGCGTGATGCGCCACGCCGACGCGGGCTACGAGATCGCCCTCGACTGCGCGCGCGAGCAGGGGCTCGACCTGCCGATGGCGCCGCGATGATGGAGCGGGCGACGCTTCGGCCGGGTGGAGTCACGCTGGCCGAGCTGCGCGCCGTCTGGGCCGGCGCGCGCGTCGCGCTGGACCCGGCGGCTTTCGAAGCGGTCGACGCCGCCTCGGCGCAGGTCGGCCGAATCCTCGCGGGCGGCCGGACCGTCTACGGCGTCAACACCGGGTTCGGCCTGCTCGCCCAGACCCGGATCCCGGCCGACCGGCTCGAGGAGCTGCAGCGCAACCTCATCCTCTCCCACAGCTGCGGACTCGGCGATCCCCTCGCGCGGCCGATCGTCCGCCTGACGCTGGCGCTGAAGGCCGTCGGGCTGGGGCGGGGCCATTCGGGGGTCAGGCGGGAAATCGTCGAGCGGCTGCTGGCGATGCTCGAGGCCGATGCGCTGCCGGTGCTGCCTTCGCAGGGCTCGGTCGGCGCCTCGGGCGACCTCGCGCCCCTCGCCCACCTCGCCGCGCCGCTGATCGGCGAGGGCCGAGTCGCCCTCGCCGGACGCGACCTGCCGGCGGCTCAGGCGCTCGCGCAGCTCGGCCTCGAGCCGCTGACGCTCGGCCCGAAGGAAGGGCTGGCGCTGATCAACGGCACCCAGGTCTCCACCGCCGCCGCGCTCGATGCCCTGTTCACCGCCGAGCGCGTGTTCGCCGCCGCCCTCGTCGCCGGGGCGATGTCGCTCGACGCGCTGAAGGGCACCGATGCCGCCTTCGACCCGCGAATCCACGCCGCCCGCGGCCAGCCCGGCCAGATCGCGGTGGCGGAGATACTGAGACGCCTGCTCGAGGGGAGCGAGATCCGCCACAGCCACGACGATTGCGGCAAGGTGCAGGACCCCTACAGCTTCCGCTGCCAGCCGCAGGTGATGGGCGCCTGCCTCGACCTGCTCCGCCAGGTCTCCGGCACGCTCGAGATCGAAGCCAATGCGGTGACCGACAATCCCCTTCTGTTCGGCGAGGAGGCTCTGTCCGGCGGCAATTTCCACGCCGAGCCGGTGGCGTTCGCGGCCGACATGCTGGCCATGGCGCTGTGCGAGGTCGGCTCCATCTCCGAGCGGCGGACGGCGGTGCTGGTCGACCCGAAGATGAGCGGCCTCCCGCCCTTCCTGGTCGCCGACAGCGGCGTCAATTCGGGCTTCATGATCGCCCAGGTGACGGCGGCGGCGCTCGTCTCCGAGAACAAGAGCCTCGCCCACCCGGCGAGCGTCGACACGATCCCCACCTCGGCGGGGCAGGAGGATCATGTCTCGATGGCGACGCACGCGGCGGTGAAGGCGGGCCGGATCGCCGGCAACGCCGCGGGGGTCGTCGCGGTCGAGCTCCTCGCCGCGGCGCAGGGGCTCGACTTCCATGCTCCGCTGGCGAGCGCGCCCGCCATCGAGACGGCGCGGGCGGCGATCCGCGCGGCGGTGCCGCCCTATGTGCGCGACCGCTACCTTGCCGACGACCTCGCCTGGGCGAAGGCCGCCGTTCTGGACGGCGCGCTTGGCCGGGACGTGGAGGCGGCCCTCTTCGGCTGAAGGGGGCCGCGTCCGGACGTCGGTCTCGGCAGCTCAGCCCAGAGAGAGGGAGCCGCTCGGCACCGGTCCGGCGAAGCCGCTGGCCACCGCGGCGCCGATATAGCCGATCACCATGAAGACGACGATCGCGGCGACGATGACGATCAGGGTGTAGCCGACCGCCTTGTCCGCGGGCACCTTCATCAGCTTCGGAAGCCCCACCCAGAAGAGGTAGAGGCTGTACAGGCCGACGATGCTCAGCATCCCCAGCGGCGGCAGGATCCAGAAGATGCCGGCGAGCCAGGCCGCGGTCGACGAATAAGCGGCGACCTTGAAGCCCTGGGTGCGGTTCTTGATGCCGCCGAAGTTCGGCGCCAGCGCCTCGATGATCATGGCCATGACGTAGACGCCGCCGAGCGCGGTGGCATATTCGACCACCGCCTGGGCGATGGCGGCGACGGGGCTCGGCCGGTAGACGATGCCGAGGAAGCGGTAGCCGAAGACGAGGCTGCCGATCAGCTTGGCGACCGGCCCGATCGCGGCGAGGATGAAGACGTAGCGCTGGTAAATGCCGGCGATCGTGTCGGGCTCGGCATCGATCCGGTCCCACTCGGCATTGGGCTGGAGAAGGATGTTCTTCGCCCGCTCGACGAGCGAGGCGTGCGCGCCGCCATAAGCGGGCGGCGGCGTCGCGGCCGGCGATACGGGCGGCGGCGTGGGCTCGGAGCCCGTCGGATCACTTGCCATGAGCAGTCCCCCTTTTTTCGAGGGAGGAAGTGAAGCATGTCCGCCGCCGGTGCGCAACCGTAACGGCCTGGGCGCGGCGGCGGGCGCCGCGCGGGCACAAAAAAACCCGCCACGAGGGCGGGTCGTAAGGGTGGTTGCGGGAGCAGGATTTGAACCTGCGACCTTCAGGTTATGAGCCTGACGAGCTACCGGGCTGCTCCATCCCGCGCCAACACCAGCTGAGCCGCCCGGCGGCACGCTTCACGC
>Ga0213876_10000021_pt1:0-17500 | contig 260105 bp, 227 predicted proteins | sample BarmaccomBMRX_R9_FD_160113 | JGI IMG/M metagenome (GOLD analysis project Ga0213876, IMG submission 160113) | Root-associated microbial communities from Barbacenia macrantha in rupestrian grasslands, the National Park of Serra do Cipo, Brazil - RX_R9 | ecosystem: Host-associated >... | reverse complement strand
TGTCCCCATTGGGATCCCGTTCGGGCGATTCCAAACTGATCCTTCATCGCTCTAATCGTCGTCGCCCCGGTCGGGCGGATCGAGCTCGACCTCCCGGTAGCGCAGGACCGCCTTGCCCTTGGCCGGGATCGACACGCGCCAGACCCTCTTGCCCGGCCTGCGCAGGACGGCATGGTCGAAGCGGTCGAAGCGGCCGTCCTCGGCGTCGCGAAACTCCGCCTCGAACAGGATCGGCCAGGGATTGTCGTTGGCGACGGTGAGGCGGCTGCGGGTCCAGGCGTCCGTCTCCTTCTCCGTCTCCTCGTCCACGTCGACGTCGAGGCCGTACATCAGGTCCTCCCCGCCGACGCGAAGCTCCACCTCCTCGCCCACCGCCTTGTCGTCGATATAGGTCTCGCCGAGCAGCAGCCGCCGGCCGCCGGCCGCCGGCATTCTGGCTTAAATGGGGACAGTAACTATTTGTCCGGGCTCAACCGGACAAATAGTTACTGTCCCCATTGGGATCCCGTTCGGGCGATTCCAAACTGATCCTTCATCGCTCTAATCGTCGTCGCCCCGGTCGGGCGGATCGAGCTCGACCTCCCGGTAGCGCAGGACCGCCTTGCCCTTGGCCGGGATCGACACGCGCCAGACCCTCTTGCCCGGCCTGCGCAGGACGGCATGGTCGAAGCGGTCGAAGCGGCCGTCCTCGGCGTCGCGAAACTCCGCCTCGAACAGGATCGGCCAGGGATTGTCGTTGGCGACGGTGAGGCGGCTGCGGGTCCAGGCGTCCGTCTCCTTCTCCGTCTCCTCGTCCACGTCGACGTCGAGGCCGTACATCAGGTCCTCCCCGCCGACGCGAAGCTCCACCTCCTCGCCCACCGCCTTGTCGTCGATATAGGTCTCGCCGAGCAGCAGCCGCCGGCCGCCGGCGTTCTGGAAGAGCGAGACCTGGCCGGTCGGAAGCCCCTCGCCGAGGCCGTCCTCCTTGCGGTTGCGGAAGCGGAAGATCAGCTCCGGATCGTCCGGCGAGCTGCCGGCGTCGACCCGGCTCCGGTAGAGCAGCTCGCCTTTCACCCCCCGCTTCGCCAGCAGGGCGACCTGCTTCTGCCCGCGCGAGGCGATGGTGGCGGGGAAGGGCACGCGGTAGAGCTTGAGGTCGCCGAGCGATTCCTGGCTGACGAGGCGCGAGCCGGTGACGACGATGGAGCCGGCATCGTCGTCGTAGCCGCCGTAATAATCGCGGCTGCGGATGGCGATCGGCGCCTCGATCGCCGGGAGGCTGGGCGGCCCGAAACCGGAGCGGGTCTCGGGCGGGCCGGTCGTGCCTTCGGGCCAGCAATGGGCGTAGACTTCCTCCTCGTCGTCGTCGCGCCGCTCCTCGTCCTCGGCCCGGTAGACCCGCGACACCCGGCCGCCGACCACGCCGGCCTGCGCCCGCTCGAAGCTCGTGTCGTCGAGGCTGGCGAAGGTGACCCAGGCGAACAGGTCCATCCGCGTCGCATCGGCGTTGAGATCGACGATGTAATTGGCCTGCCAGTCGAAATTGCCGGTCAGGTAGGAGATGACGAGCTGCCGCCGGCCGCCCGGCTGGTCCGGCACGAGCACCGACAGGGCCGGCTTGGGGGAAAGGGTCGGCGGCACGCGCGGAAAGACCAGCGTCTCGTTCAGCCCGGTACAGGCCAGCGCTTCGAAGCCGGCCTTGGTCTCGATGATCACCCGGTCGGCGCCGGAGCGTATGCGGGCGGGCTCCTCGCTCGTCCTCCCCGTCGCCCGGTCGGTTCGGCGGACGATCACGTTCTGGCCGGTAAAGGCGTCGAGCAGCGCCCGGTGCGAGAGGAGCAGCCGGTCCTGGTTCTTCTCGCGCGGCCCAAGACCGGTGAGGATCATGGTCTCGGGCTGGATTCCGCTCGCAACGCCTTCGAAGCGGACCGTCACCTCGCCCGGCGGCAGGTCCACCTCGCGGGTCTCGGTGACCAGGGCGTAGCCGCCCAGCGCATCCTCGCTCGTGTCGATGAAACGGTCGATGCCCCGGTGCGGGTCGCGATAGACGGTGACCGCCACCTTGTCCGGCCGCGGCGAAATGACGAGCGGCTGCGCTGCGGCGGGCGCGGCGGCCAGCGCGGCGAGGATCCAGATCGGCCGGAACCGGCGCACCGGCGCCTAGCGCGTTTCGAAGACGGCGGTGACGATCGTCTTGCCGTTGGCCGGCACTGTGACGTGCCACACCCGCTGGTCGAGCGACATCTGCTCGCCGGGCAGGCTCTCGCTCGGCACCCGGGTGTCGGACCAGGGGTTGGACAGCCCGGCCTGGATGAGGTCGACGGTGACCGGTTGCGGCCGGGCGTTGGTGAGGACGTAGCGCATCGTCGTCCGCCAGAATTCCTTCTGCGTGTCCACCTGGGTGGTGGTGACGGTGCCGTCGGACCTGGTGATCCGGAAGCGGGCGCTGCGCTCCCACTCGTCGGACTGGATCTTCTCGCGCTTCTCGATGGCGGGCTGCACCTTGACGTCGAAGGCGTCGCCGGTGCGAAGCGCGAGCGAGGAGCCCATCGGGGTATGCGGGATCTCGCTCTCGCCGATGAACTGGGCGTCGCCATGGGCGTCGCGCATATAGACCCGCACCGTTCCGGCCGGGAGCGCGTCGCCGAGGCCGCCGGCGCGCGCGCTGGAGAATTTCAGGATGGTCGCGGCGCTCTTCGGATCGTCCGTCCGCCCGAGCCATTCGTTACGAAATTCATAGCCCTTCGCCGCCGGCACGCCCGACGCCTCGAGGAAGCTCACCTGCTTGGTCTGGGCGTCGGCGATCGTGGTGCGGCCCTTGATCGGATAGAGATAGAGGTCCCCCACCTGCGCGCGCTCGGCCGTCTCCGTGCCCGGCCGGTTGCCGTAGGCCGGCTCGTCGGGCCGGCGCGGGTGCTGCACGCCCGCCACGTCGCCCGCGGCGAGGAGGGTCCGGGCGCTGTTGAAGGTGGTTCCGGTGGAGTTGGTGAGGGTCACCCACCCCTGGACGTCCAGCTTGCCCGCCGTCTCGTCGAAACGGGCGACATAATCGGCTTTCCACTTGAGGCCGGTGGTGAGGTAGCTGAGCGTCACGGGACGCGGCCCGGCCCGCGCCGCCTCGACGGTGACGCTCAGCGTCGGACGGGCGCGCAGATTGGGCGGAATGGTGTCGAAGATGACCCGGACGGGAAGCCCGTCGTCCCGCAATATCTCGATCCGGTCGGCGATGCGCAGCACGGCTCCGCCGTTGACGGCGAGGACGGTGGCGCGCTCGCGGCTCTCGGCGCCCGTGGCGGGGTTGGTCCGAAGCAAGGTGACGCTCTGGCCGACCGCCTTTTGCATCATCGCCGTCGGGGACAGCAGGTCGAAGTCGAAATTCTGCTCGAGTATGTCGAAGCCCTCGCCGGAGAGGGTGGCGGTTTCGGGGCGGATGCTGGCGGAGACGTCGGGAAACTCCTGCCGCGACACCCCCGCCGGCAGCGCCAGCTGCCGCCGGTCCTCCACCAAAGCGAGATCGCCATTGTAGATGGTGATTCCGAGATCGCCCTGCGCCGTCGGGGCGGCGCCCCCCTTGTCCGCGGGCTGCGCCAAGGCCTGCGAGGCGAGGCAGGCGGTGAGCAGGATCAGACGGCGCATGACGATGTCCCCCGAACGGTCAGGCCGTCAGGCTGTTACTTTGTCGTTTGTTCGTCAACCGCTTGGCCCTCGTGCGAAGGGCCCAAGGCGCGCTCACTCCGTCGTGTAGGCGCCCACGTACCAGCTGCCGCCCTGGTCGATGCACCATTCGACGGTCTTGTCGTCGTTCGTGCAATAGACGCGGATGGAAAGGTTGCCGTTGGCGAGCCAGGCCGTCGCCGAGACCGCCGAGCCGGACGCCTTGAAGCTGCCGTCGGTCCAGCCGCTCCCGTCCCAGCAGCGCTCCGTGATGTTGTAGCCGTCGCAGGAATAGACGCGCAGGTGAACCTGGCCGGACGAATCCACCCAGTTGACCGCCGCCGTGCCGATCGGATCGTTTTCCATTCTGCCCTCCCCGTCGTTACGTAGACGGCATGACCTTCGGGAGCGGCGGTGGCAAGGCTTTTCAGTTTTGCGGCGCAGTGTAGCGAAGGGTCGCGCTCTCGCCGGGGCCGAGCGTCACCGCCCACAGGGGGCTTCCAAGCCGGGTGCCGAGCGTCGAGTCGGTGACGAGGGCGCGGCCGCCCGTCTCGAGTCGCGCCTCGAAGGCGACCGGCTCGGAGCGGCGGTTGGTCGCCTTCAGCTCCCATTCCCCCGTCCGCCGCCCCGCGGGGGACAGGTTGGCGACCTCGAAGGCGACCGCCTCGGAGCGGCCGACGACGAGCTCCAGGTCCTCGCCGACCGCCTTGTCCTCGACCGCGCCCCTGCCCAGCAGCATGAGGCGGGCACGGCCGGCGGCGAAGAAGGCGATTCCGCCCGAGGGGAGCGGCAGGCCGAGCCCCTGGGCCGCGACGTTCTTCGTCTTCAGCACCCGCCGCACCGGCGACGCCGTGGTGGGATTGCCGGCGTAGAGCTCGATGCGGTACACCGTCTCGACCTTGACCCCCTGCCGCGCCAGGAGGGCGACCTGCTTCTGGCTGTGGGCGGCCACCGTCACCGGGATCGGGATGCGGTAGAGCTTGAGGTCGCCGAGATCCTCCTGCTGCGCCATGACGGGGGGCGGCGGAGGCGGCGGGGGCGGAGGCGGCGGGGCCGGCGCCATCGCCCTCATCTGCGGCAGATTGTTGAGGACGTCCCCCACGATTATCTCCTCCGGCGCCCCCGGCTGATATTCCTCGAGGTCGCTCGTCGTGGTGCCGGACGGCCAGCAGCGCAGGACGAGCGGCGGGGCGCTGGCCCTGCGCGCGCGGACGTTGTCGCGGTTGAGCCGCCCCGCGACCGCCTGCGTGTCGGCGCGGACGAAGCTCGTGTCGTCGGCGCTCGCCAGGGTGAGCCAGGCGAAAAGGTTCATCGTCCGCCCGTCGGGGGCGAGCTCGGCGACGTAATTCGCCTGCCAGTCGAAATCGCTGGCCAGATAGGAGAGGGTGACCGTCGCGCTCGTCGTCCGCGGGCTGCGCACCCGGACCGACAGCGTCGGCTTGGGCGAGAGGCGGGGCGGCACGCCGTCGTAGGTCAGCGTCTCGGGCAGCCCGCTGCAGCGCAGCGCCTCGACCCCGTCCGACGTCTGGATCACCACCGCTCCGTCCGGGCCCGAGCGGACGACCGCATCCATCTCCCGCACCGCGCCCGTGGCGCGGAGCGTGCGCCGCAGGTGGACCCGCTTTCCGAGCGCGGCGTCGACGAGGCTGCCGGGGGAGAGGAGCCAGGCGTCCTGGTTCTTCTCGACCACCCCCGAGGGCAGGCCGGTGACGATGGCGCTCTGCGGGAGGATTCCGCCCGAGACGCCTTCGAACCTTATGTCCGCCTCGCCCTTCGGGATCGTCACCCGCCTTTGCTCGGTGATCAGCGCATAGCCGTTGAGCCATCTGAGATCGATCGCCTCCGACGCGCCGCGATACGGCGCTCGGTAGACGGTGACGGCCACCGACTGCGGTCCCTGGGAACGCGCGACCTGCTGGCCCGCGGAGGGCGCGGCGGCAATCCCGGCGGCGAGCGCCGCGAGGAGAAAGCGGGGACCCCGCACGACGCGCGGTCTCAGTAGCGCGTGTCGAAGGTGGCGGTGACGGTGGACGAGCCGTTGGCCGGCACGGCGACCCGCCACAGCGCCTCGTCCGCGGAGCGCCGCACGCTCTTCTCGCTCTCCGAGGCGATTCGGACGTCGCCCCACAGGCCGCCCTGGATGAGGTCCACCGACACGGCTTGCGACCGCGCGTTGCTGAGCGTGTAGCGCATCGTCGTGCGCCACCGGCCGCTCGAAACCTTCTCGCGCTTCTCGACGACCGGGTGGACCTTGACGTCGAAGGCCTGCCCGGTGGCGAGCGAGATGTCGGACCCCATCGGCGTGTGGTCGATTCGGTTCTCGCCGACGAACTGCGCCTTGCCGCGCTGGTCCCGCTGGTAGACCCGCACGGTGCCGGCCGGGAGCGCATCGCCCAGGCCCTGGTCGCGGCTGCTCGAGAATTGCAGGACGCTCGCCGCGCTCTGCGGCTCCTGCGCCGTGCCGAGCCAGTCGTTGCGATAGACGTAGGCGCGCCGCGCCGCGGCGCCCGTGACGTCGAGGAAGCTCACCTGCTTGGTCTGCTGGTTGGCGATCGTCGTCCGCTCCTTGAGCGGATAGAGGTAGAAGTCGCCTATCTGCTCGCGGTCCGAGGCCTCGGTGCCGGCGCGCACGAGGCTGCGGGCGATCGGGCGGTAGCCGCCATTGCCCCCGCTGACGTCGCCGGCGACGAGCAGGGTGTCGGCATTGTCGAAGGTCGTGCCGGTGGTGTTGGTCAGCGTCACCCAGCCCTGGACGTCGATGGTCCCCGCCTTTTCGTCGAACAGCGTGACGTAGTCGGCCTTCCAGCCCATGCCGCGGGTGAGATAGCTCAAGGTCACCGGCCGGGCGCCGCCGCGGGCGCTGTCCACGGTGACGGAGAGGGTCGGGCGCGGCCGCAGATTCTCGGGCACCCCGTCGAACACCACCCTCACCGGAAGCCCGTCGTCGCGCAGCACCTCGATGCGCGGGCCGATCTGCAGGACGACGCCGCCGTTCACCGCCAGCACCTTGGCCCGCTCCCGCGTCTCCGCCCCGGTCGCCGGATTGGTGCGGATCAGCGTCACCTCCTCGCCGACGGCCTTCTCCATCAGCTTGGAAGGGGAAAGCAGGTCGAAGTCGAAATTCTGCTCGACGATGCCGACGTCGGCGCCGGACAGGGTCACCGTCTCGGGGCTGATCCGCCCCGAAACGCCGGGAAATTCCTGGCGGGTGCGGCCGGCGCGCAGGTCGAGGTTGCGGGTGTCCTGCACCAGCGCGAGGTCGTCATTGTAGATGGTCACGGCGAGATTGGCCGGGGCCGCCTGCGCGGCGAGCGCGCTCGGCGCGGCGAGACAGAGGCTGAGCAGAAGGACGTGACGCACGACAGGCTCCCCATGGGCTGTTGGCCGGGTCGCGACGATGATACAATGTCACGAGCGATGTCAACTCGCCTCCGCAACGAAAAAGGCGGCCGCCCCCGGGGAGCGACCGCCTCTCGTCTGCGTGCAGCCTGGCCGACTCAGGCGGCGGGAGCGATCTCCTCGCCGGCATCGTCGGCCCGCGGACGGCGGGTCCGGCGGCGGACCGGCTTGGCCGGCGCGTCGCCCTCGACCACGGAAATGGCCGGCGGCAGCACCTCGAGGGAGATGCGCTCCGAACCCTCCGGCTCCTCCGCCTGCGGCGCGTCGCGGCGCTCGTCGCGCGGGCGGTCGCGGCGGCTCTCGCCGTTGCGCTCGGCGCGGAACTCGCGGCGGGGCCGGTCCCGCTCGGGACGATCACGCTCGGGCCGGTCGCGCTCCGCGCGCTCGCTCCGCTCGGCGCGATAGCTTCGCTCCTGGCGATCCTGCCGCTCGGGCCGGTCCTCGCGGACCTCGCGATCGTCATTGTCGTAGCGCTCGTCGCCGTCCTCGCCATCCGCGGCGACGCTCTCGTCCTGGTCGTCGTCCTCGTCCATGAAATCGTCGCGACGCGGACGCTGCTCTTCGAAGCGGGCGCGGTTCTCGTTGAGAACGCGATAATAATGGTCGGCGAACTGGAGCCAATATTCGGTCTGGACGCGATCGCCCGCGAGCTGCGCGTCGCGCGCCAGCGACTTGTATTTGTCGAGCAGCTGCGCGGCGTTGCCGCGCGAGCGATTGTCCTGCCGGTTGCCCTGGCTGGGCCCCTGGTTCGGCGAGCGGGGTCCGCCGCCGCGGCCGCGACGGCGGCCACCCTGACGATTGTTGATCAAAAGTAGGTCCTCGTCCTCGTGGTATCCGTTCCACCACCTGAGGCGACCGGGCCCCTCCCGGCCGCATAACTTCTGCACGACACCCGGGCAGGGGCCGCAAGCGGCCTCCGCCACCTCACGCTGCGACCGTCCGGAGACGTCTAAGCAATCGGGGGTCGGCGACGGCTGGCCTCACGCACTCATTGCTGTGAAGAGCCCCGTCCCTGTCCCCCTATGTAGCTATGGCCGCAACCTTTTCCAAGCGGAAAGATGATGACGTGGATTAACGGCCCGCGACCAGGCAGCGCTGGTGCCCGGCGAGGTCGGTCCGCGGCGAGACCGACAGTCCCTCGGCGCCGAGCAGCGCGCCGACCGCCGCCGCCTGGCCGGCGCCCACCTCGAAGCAGGCGACGCCGCCGGGCGCGAGCAGCCGGGGGACGGCGGGCGCCAGGCGGCGATAATCGGCGAGCCCGTCGGGTCCCGCGAACAGAGCGGCGTGCGGCTCCCATTGCGCGACGTCCCGCATCAGCGCCGCGCCCTGCTCGACATAAGGCGGGTTGCACAGGACGAGGTCGAAGCGGCCCTCGACTCCCGCCGCCCAGTCGCCCTTCCTCAGCTCGGCGCGCCCGGCGAGGGCCAGCCGACCGGCATTCCGCCGGGCATAAGCGAGCGCCGCCTCGGACGCGTCGATGCCGAGCCCGGTGGCGGAAGGCCACTGGTCCAGCGCGGCGAGCAGCAAGGTGCCGGGGCCGGTGCCGAGATCGAGGATCCGCGCCGGCGCCCCTTCGCGGAAATGCTCGACGGCCGCGTCCAGCAGCGTCTCCGTCTCCGGGCGGGGGACGAGGACCCCGGGGCCGACCTCGAGCGATATCGTCCAGAAGTCCCGGCGGCCGATTATGTAGGCGATCGGCTCCCCCGCCTCGCGGCGGCGGAGCAGCGGGTCGAACCCCGCCGGCGCCTCGTCGTCCAGCCGGGAGAGCAGCAGCGTCTCGCGCGACGAGCCGAGCGCCTCGGCCATCAGCAGCTCCGCGTCGAGCCGCGGCGTCCCGCTGGACGCCGCCAGCCGCGCTGCCGCCGCGGCCAGAGCGGCGCGGACGGATTCCCCTCCCTTCACGTCGGGAGGGGACGGGATGGGTGGGGTTGAGACGTCGCGCTCCCTTTCTTCATAGGCGCCACCCCTCGTTCCCCTCCCGGCCCGCAGGGAGGGAAGGTTCAGCCCTCATCCAGGCTCGCGAGCCGCTCCGCCTCGTCCTCGGCGATCAGGGCCTCGACCAGCTCGTCCAGATTGCCCTCGAGGATTTCGGGCAGGCGATGCAGGGTGAGGTTGATGCGGTGATCGGTGACCCGGCCCTGCGGGAAATTGTAGGTGCGGATGCGCTCGGAGCGGTCGCCAGAGCCGACCATCGACTTGCGCGCCCCCGCCCGCGCCGAGGCGAGCCGCTCGCGCTCCGCCTCGTACAATCGGGTGCGGAGCACCTTCAATGCCTTAGCCTTGTTCTTGTGCTGCGACTTCTCGTCCTGCTGGATGACGACGAGGCCGGTGGGAAGGTGGGTGATCCTGACCGCGCTGTCGGTGGTGTTGACCGACTGGCCGCCCGGTCCGGACGAACGGTAGACGTCGATCCGCAGGTCCCGCGCCTCGTCGATCTGGACGTCGACCTCCTCCGCCTCCGGCAGCACCGCCACCGTCGCCGCCGACGTATGGATTCGGCCGCCGCTCTCGGTGACGGGAACGCGCTGGACGCGGTGGACGCCGCTCTCGAACTTGAGGCGCGCGAACACGCCGGGGCCGGTCACCGAGCCGACCACCTCCTTGTAGCCGCCCATCTCGGAAGGGCTGGCGGAGATCAGCTCCACCCGCCAGCCTTTCGCTTCCGCGTAGCGCTGGTACATGCGGAAGAGATCGCCGGCGAACAAAGCCGCCTCGTCGCCGCCGGTGCCGGCGCGAATCTCGAGCATGGCCGGGCGATCGTCGGCCGCGTCGCGCGGAAGCAGCTTGAGCGCCAGGGCGCGCTCGGCCTGGGGCAGCGCCCGCTCGAGCTCGGCGGCCTCCTCCCCCGCCATCTCCCGTATCTCGGGGTTCGGATCGGCGAGCATGTCCTTGAGAAGCCCGAGCTCGGCGCGGATCCGCCGCACCTCCCGCGCCGCCGCAGCGACCGGCTCGATCTCGGCATAATCCTTGGAGAGGCGGACGAACTCCTCGGGCGCCACCGAGGCCGACGACATCGCATTCTGCAACTCGTCCCGCCGCGCCTCGATCTGCGCGATCCGCTCGTCGGAGATGATGGTCATCGTCCGCGAATTCCACCGAACTCGCGATGGAGCGGCAGGAGGACTCGCGTCGATAGCTCATGCCGAGCTTCGTCGGAGCCGCGCAGGTGCATAAGGTGCAGGCGTCCGTATGGGCCGTACGCATCTTCGCCTTCATGCCGGATGAAGAGCACCGCGTCGGCGTCGGCCTTCCTGGCAAGCTCGACACGACGCTTCGCATTTCCTTTGAAGGCCATGTCGGCCCGAATGCCCGCTTTCCGTAACATCGATAGCGCTCTGCTGGCGTCCGGTTCGAGGTCCGGCTGATCTGGAACGACTACGATCTCCGGCGCTTGCGCGTTTGTCGGATCGGTGAGCATCGCCAGGCGCTCGATCCCCGCTGCCCAGCCGACCGCGGGCGTCGGCGGCCCGCCGAGCGCCTCCACCAAACCGTCGTACCGCCCGCCCGCGATCACCGCGCCTTGGGCGCCGAGACGGTCTGTGACGAACTCGAAGGCGGTGTGGCGGTAATAATCCAGGCCGCGGACGAGGCGGGAATTGCGCTGCCACGGGACTCCGGCGGCATCGAGGCCGGCGGTGACCTTGTCGAAGAAGGCCCGTGCGTCGGGCGTCAGGAAGGAATCGATGTCGGGAGCGCTGTCCGCGGCGGGCCGGTCGCGCGGATCCTTGCTGTCGAGGATGCGCATCGGATTCTTCGCGAGGCGGACGAGGCTTTCATCCGACAGCTCGCGCCGGTGCCCCTCGAAGTGGGTCACGAGGGCGGCGCGCCACGCCTCGCGGGTGGCGGCGTCGCCAAGGGTGTTGAGTTGGAGCGTCACGCCCTCGGTAATGCCGAGCTCGTCGAGGAGCTGGTGCGCGAGGACGAGGAGCTCGACGTCGGCCATCGGCTCCTCCGAGCCTATTATCTCCGCGTCGAGCTGGTGGAACTGCCGATAGCGCCCCTTCTGCGGCCGCTCGTAGCGGAACACCGGCCCGTGGGTGGCGACCTTCAGCGGCGCGAGCTGCTGCCAGCCTTCGCTGAGATAGGCGCGGCAGAGGCCGGCGGTGAATTCGGGCCGAAGGGTCAGTCTGTCGCCGCCGCGATCCTCGAAGCTGTACATCTCCTTGGAGACGATGTCGGTCGTCTCGCCGATCGAGCGGGCGAAGACCTCCGTCGCCTCGAACACCGGCATCTCCACCCGGCGGAAGCCGTATAGCCGGCGCACCCGCTCGAAGGCCGTGACGACCGCCTGGAAACGGTCGGCGGCCTCGCCCCAGATATCCTGGGTTCCCCTGATCCTCTGCGGCCCCTTGCTCATCGCGCGGCCCTTAGCAGCTTTGCGGGCCTAGGAAACCATCGGCCCCCGCCAAGCTTTACATTGGGCTCGCCGCCGGTCCATGCGGCGGGCCGCATCCCCTTGTGAACTCCGGAGACTTGCCCGAATGCGTCCAGCCCTCCTCGCGCTCCTCCTCCTCGGCGCCGCCGCCGCCCCCGCCGCCGCCCAGCTCCCGGCCAATTTCACCCGCGCCGAACCTTCCCCCAGGGTGGACACCGTGCCCGCCCCGCGCGACGTCGCCTTTCCCGGGACGATGCAGCTGCGCATCGACGCCACCGACCTCCAGCGCCGCATCTTCCGGGTCCGCCAGACCGTGCCGGTGCCCCGCGCCGGCGATTTCGTGCTGCTCTATCCCAAGTGGCTGCCGGGCAATCACGGCCCGAGCGGCCGGATCAACAACGTCGCCGGCCTCACCGTCACGGCGGGCGGCAAGCGGCTGAACTGGGTGCGCGACACGCTCGACGTCTACGCCTTCCACATCGACGTGCCGCAGGGCGTGAAATCCATCGACGTGGAGTTCCAGTATCTCGGCGCCACCGCGGAGGACCAAGGGCGCACGGTGATGACTCCGGAGCTCGCCAGCATCCAGTTCATCGCGCTGTCGCTCTATCCGGCCGGCTATTACGTCCGCAACATCCCGGTCCAGGCGAGCGTCGTCATCCCGCGCGGGTGGCAGATCGCCACGGCGCTGCGGCCCGCGAGCGGCGGCGGCGCGCCGGCCATCACCTACAAGACGGTCCCCTACGACATACTCGTCGATTCGCCCGCTCTCGCCGGCGCCTATTTCAAGAAGTGGGAGCTAAGCCCCGACGTCACGCTCAACGTGGCGGCCGACACGCCGGACGAGCTGGCGGCGAAGGAGGAGACCATCGCCCTCCATCGCCGCCTGGTCGAGCAGGCGGTGAAGACCTTCGGCGCCCAGCATTACGACCATTACGATTTCCTGCTCTCCGTCTCCGACAATCTCGGCGGAATCGGCCTCGAGCATCACAGGAGCTCGGAAAACGGCGTGAAGACCGGCTACTTCACCGAGTGGCAGGCGGCGCAGCGCGACCGCAATCTCCTCCCGCACGAATTCACCCACAGCTGGAACGGCAAATATCGGCGCGGCAAGGATTTGTGGACGCCGGACTACCGCACGCCGATGCAGGACAGCCTGCTGTGGGTCTACGAAGGCCAGACCCAGTTCTGGGGCTATGTGCTCGACGCCCGCTCGGGGATGATGACGAAGCAGGAGGTGCTCGACGCGATCGCCGCCACCGCCGCCACCTACGACCAGGCGACGCCGGGACGGAGCTGGCGGCCGCTGATCGACACGACCAACGACCCCGTCATCTCGTCCCGCTCCCCCCAGGCCTGGCGCGGCTGGCAGCGCTCCGAGGATTATTACAGCGAGGGCCAGCTCATCTGGCTGGACGTCGACCGGATCCTCCGCCAGCAATCGGGCGGCCGCAAGTCGATCGACGATTTCGCCCGCGCCTTCTTCGGCGTCAACGACCGCGACTATGGCGAGCTCACCTACACGTTCGACGACGTGGTGAGGACCCTGAACGCCGTCCATCCCTACGACTGGAGGACCTATCTGGACCGCAAGGTGAACGGCCTCAACGAGCGCGCGCCGCTGGAGGGGATCACCCAGGGCGGCTACCGCCTGGTCTACACCGACACGCCGACCGACTGGTTCAAGTCCGGCGAGAAGAAGGGCAAGAGCGTCGATCTCAGCTATTCCGGCGGCTTCTCGGTCAACACGTCGACCGGCAAGGTCACCAGCGTGATCTGGGACAGCCCGGCCTTCGACGCCGGCCTGACCGTGGGCGCGACCCTCCTGGCGGTCAACGGCCGCAAGTTCGAGGGCGACGCGCTGAAGGCGGCGATCAAGGCGGCGGCGGGCACGAAGGAGCCCATCCACCTCCTCGTCCAGAGCGGCGACACCTACCGCACGCTCGACCTCAAATGGACCGGAGGCCTGCGCTATCCGCGCCTCGAGCCGACCCAGGGAGGCAACGGCACGCTCGACGCCCTGCTCCGCCCGCTGCCGTGACGCCCCCGCCCCAGCCCTCCCCGTCGCGAAGCGATGGGGAGGGTTCAGAATGAAAGGATAAGCCGATGCGGGCCACCCTCGCCATGACCGCCGCCCTCCTCTCCAGCGCGGCCGCCGCCGCGCCCAAGCCGCGCGACTTCCAGTCCTCGGCGAGCGCCCAGGCCAATACCCGCGCGGCGCTGGAGCGGATCCGGTCGCTGAACCCGCGGGTCAACGCCGTCCTCGCCGCCGACCCCACCGCGATGGACCAGGCCAGGGCGCTGGACCGCTCGCGCACCCGCGGCCCGCTGTTCGGCATGCCGATCCTGATCAAGGACAATATCGAGAGCGTCGGGCCACTGCCGACCACGGCGGGAAGCCTCGCCCTCCTCCACAACGTCACCAACCGCGACGCGCCGCTCGTCGCGCGGCTCAGGGGCGCCGGGGCGGTGATCGTCGGCAAGACCAACCTCAGCGAATGGGCGAACATCCGCTCCAACAGCTCCATCTCCGGCTGGAGCGCGGTCGGCGGCCAGACCCGCAACCCGCATGCCTTGAACCGCAACCCCTGCGGCTCGTCGAGCGGCAGCGGCGCAGCGGTGGCGGCCGGGATGGTGCCCGCCGCCATCGGCACGGAAACCGACGGGTCGATCACCTGCCCGGCCGCGATCAACGGCATCGTCGGCTTCAAGCCGACCGTCGGCCTCGTCAGCCGAAGCCGGATCGTGCCGATCAGCCACAGCCAGGACACGGCCGGGCCGATGACCCGGACGGTGCGCGACGCCGCGCTCGTCCTCTCCGCCATCGCCGGCGCCGACCCGAGCGATCCCGCCACCGCGGAGGCCGACCGCCATCGCGGCGATTTCGCCGCCGGCCTCGACCCGAACGCGCTTCGCGGCCGGAGGATCGGCGTCATGCGCTTCGCCAGCGGCTTCGGCACCGATGCGGCCTTCGAGGAGGCGCTTCGCACCCTCGCCGCCCAGGGCGCGACCCTCGTCGAGATCAAGGAGTTCAAGGGGCGGGGAGAGATCGGCCAGAACGAGCATATCGTGCTCCTGACGGAGCTGAAGGCGGACCTCGACGCCTATCTCGCCACCACCCCGCCGACGGTCCGCACCCGCACCCTCGCCGACGTCATCGCCTTCAACGCGGCCAATGCCGCCACCGAGCTCGCTTTGTTCGACCAGGGCACGTTCGAGGAGGCGCAGGCGATGAAGGGCCTCGACGACCCGGACTACAGGAAGGCGCGCGAGACCTCCTACCGCCTCGCCGGGCCGGAGGGAATCGACCGCCTGCTCAAGGAGAACAACGTCGTCGCGCTGGTCGGCCCGACCATGCCCCCGGCCTGGCCGATCGACGCCGTCAACGGCGACCAGATCGCCGGCGGCGGCGCCGGCGGCCTCGCCGCGGTGGCGGGCTATCCGCACCTCACCGTGCCGATGGGAACGGTGAAGGGGCTGCCCGTCGGGCTGAGCTTCATCGGCGCCAAATGGTCCGACCAGCAGATCCTGTCGCTGGGTTACGCCTACGAGCAGGCCTCGCGGAAGCGGGTCGAGCCTCGCTTCCTGCCGTCGATCGAGGAAAGCCCGGAGATCGCCCCGCACCTCAAGCCGGCGCCGCGCCGGGCGCCCTGACGGCCCTCACTTCCTCGGCTTCTTCTTCGCCGCGGCCCTCATTCCGGCCGCCACCGCCAGGGCGGCCCAGCGCCGCATCGCCTCCGGGTCGTCGTGGACGTCGATCGGCGCGCGCCGGTAGTTCATGGTGTCGACGCGTCCATCCTTGAAGGTGACCGAGAAGCGCGCGCAGCCTTCCGAGTCCCAGATCGAGTCCGTCTCCGAGTCCGACTTGAACCATAGCTCGCCGTCGTCGAGGATCGCGAAGACGGTGCCGTCGAGATAGAGGGTGGCGCCGCCCATCATCTTGCGCATCGTGACGGCGCCGACCGGCTCCAGGGCCTCCTGCACCCAGGCGAAAAGCCCCTCGTCGAAGCTCATGTCGCGGCCAGCCTCAGGCCGACGATGCAGCCGATGAGCGCAAGGAGGAGGAGGAGGCGCAGCGACCCGGCCGGCTCGCCGAAGAACCAGATTCCGACGATCACCGTCCCCGCCGCGCCGATGCCGCCCCAGACGGCGTAGGCGGTGCCCATCGGAATGGTGCGCGAGGCCGCCTCGAGAAGGCCCATCGACAAAGTCACCGAGGCGAGGAAGCCGAGCGTCCAGGGCAGGTTGCGGAAGCCCTCGACGAAGCGCAGGCAGGTGGTGAAGCCGACCTCGAACAGGCCGCCGACGATGAGGAGGAGCCACGCCATCGCCTGCGGATTAGCCTTCGCGCCCGCGCCGCGCTAGCGTGGACCGCATGACGAAGCGAAAGGCGACCATCGGCAATCGGCTCGCGCCGCCCCGCTTCCTCCTGTTCCTCGCCTTGCTCCTCCCCGGCGGCGCGGCGGGAGCGGCCGCGGCCGGCTGGCGGATCGGCATCATGCTGGGGTTCGATGCGGCGGCGCTCGCCTTCCTCGCCTCGCTCGTGCCGCTGTTCCGCGCCGATCCCCGCACGATGCGGGACCAGGCCGCGGCGAACGACGCCAACCGGGCGATGCTGCTCGCCGTCACCGCGGCCGTCATGGCCGCGGTGCTGACGGCGGTGGCGGCGGAGCTGAGCGGCGGCGGCTCGTCGCCCTCCGCCAAGGCCGTGGTGATCGCCACGCTCGCCGTCGCCTGGCTGTTCAGCAACATGGTCTACGCGCTGCACTACGCGCACCTCTTCTACCTGAAGGACCCCGAGAGCGGCGGCGATTGCGGCGGCATCGCCTTTCCGGGCGAGGAGGAGCCCGGCTATTGGGACTTCGTCTACTTCTCCTTCACCCTCGGCATGACCTTCCAGACCTCCGACGTCGAGATCGACGCGCGCGCCGTCCGCAAGACGGTCGTCTTCCACTGCCTCGCCGCCTTCGTCTTCAACCTCGGCGTCATCGCCTTCACCATCAACGTGCTCGGCAGCGGCGGGGGCTAGAGACGGTCAGAGCCCCTCGCCGTGCAGCTCGGAAGCGGGGGTGGAGCGGGCCGCGGCAAGGCAGGCGGCGACGATCATCGCCGCGCCCACGAGGGTGAACGGCCGCACCGGCTCGGCGAAGAAGAGCCAGCCGAACAAGGCGGCCCAGACGAAGCCGGTATATTCGAGCGGGGCGAGATGCTGCGCCTGAGCGCGGGCATAAGCCCAGGCGAACACCATCAGCGAGACGAAGGCGAGCAACGCCGCGCAAAGGATGGCGGGGACGTGCGCGGCGGCCGGGGGAACGGCCAGCCACGGCGCGACGAGGAGGAAGCAGAGGCTCATGATCGCGCTGATGAAGAAGGCGACCTCCACGGGCCCCGCCATCTGCGCCTGGTGGCGCATGAGGACGATGTTCCCGGCATAGAGGCAGGCCGAGGCGAGGATGGCGAGCGAGCCGAGCAGGGCTTTGGGGCCGAGATCCGCCTGCCCCTGGCCCCACAGGATGACGAGCACCCCGGCGAAGCCGAGCAGGGACGCGAGGATCGCCCGCCGCTCGATCTTCTCCTTGAGGAAGAGGGCGGCGAGGTAGAGGGCGATGAGGGGGGCGATGAAGGCGAGCGCGATCGCCTGGGCCATCGGCACCCAGGTGAGGCCCCAGAAGAAAAGGATCGCCATCAGGCTGGAGAGCAGGCCGCGGGCGAGGTGGACCCTCAGCACGAACGGGGCCGGCCAAGCCTGCCGCCGGATCGCGAACACCGCGCCGCCGAGCAGGGCGCCCGCCATCGTTCGCCAGAGCAGGGCGTTGTACGCGCCGATCTGGAGCGACAGCCCCTTCATCAGCGCGTCCATCGTCGAGAAGAGGGCGATGGCCAGAGCCGCGGCCCCGAGCGCCATTCCATGCTTCCCCCGCTCCGCCATCGCGGCGGCTTAGAACGGGGGATTGGGACAGTCACTAGAGTCGGTCCTCTCTTCGTTGAATCGGGAGAGGATTCCCAAGGGTGCTGATCTGTGATTCAAGCTGCTTGCTGGAGTGGAGGCCGGCAGCGATGGCCAGAGCTTATTCGAATGATTTGCGGGAG